>Ga0157371_10000175_pt1 | contig 93201 bp, 91 predicted proteins | sample C45metaG_FD_113462 | JGI IMG/M metagenome (GOLD analysis project Ga0157371, IMG submission 113462) | Corn rhizosphere microbial communities from Kellogg Biological Station, Michigan, USA - C4-5 metaG | ecosystem: Host-associated > Plants > Roots > Rhizosphere > Soil | place: USA: Michigan...
AATGAATTTATTACAGAATAGCTACTAGAGTATTTTCAATAAATAAATTAAAGAAAAGAGAAGCGCTGTAAGCCGGATTCTGTCGAAGCCTGTTATTTATCTGAATCATACATTACTGTATAACTGTTGCTGCCTACCCCTCATCAATGGCCGAGCCGACCTTAACTGATGATATACTTGGCATTGCACCGCATAGAGTTTACCTGGTTTCACTACAGCCTAACTGTACATACTTTCTGTTGCACTTGTCCTATTTTCACAAATGACGGATGTTATCCGCTATGCTGCTCTACGGTGTCCGGACTTTCCTACCCAATTCGAAAATTGGATCAACAAGCCACGCTTCTCTGAACTGCAAAAGTAACCAATAACTTCTATTTTTTAATCATTTTTTTGGATAATATCATTTCTCCTTTTTGATAGACATTAATCAGATAATTTTGAGAAGTCAATTTTGAAATGTCAATTTTCTCTTGTTTGGTCAGATCTACATTTTGTTTTTTGATAAGTTTGCCCGAATTGTCGATTATTCTTACTTCAACTTTTTCGGTAAAGCCAGATTTGCTTTCTATAATAACAAAGTCTTCCGCAGGATTTGGATAAAGTACAAAATCAAATTGTTTTGTCCGGATGTCATTCACGCCAAGTTGGGTATAATTGATTGTCCAGGAAATTGTGGATAAATGTAATGTACTGTGATTATTAGTTCGTACCATTGCCGTATTATCATAAACATTAAACAAAATAGTATTGGTTCCAATATTGAACTGTGAGGTTTGAATTGTTACATCACTTACATCAGTTGCAATAGAAGTATTGTTCAATTTCCATTCAGTTTTCAAAGTGTTTGGAATAGGTAAAATTAGATTAACTTTTAAATCTACTTTTTGTGTGGTAGCAATATCTGCAGAATTTGAAGGTGTAAAGCTGTCAATAGGATTTTTGGTCACGTGTATTTTTTCGACCAAACCTTCTTTACAAACATTACAGAATTGACGGTTCAAATATCGCATTTCGCAATTTTGATGGGGGCGATACCAAGCTGTATTTTCTGTGAATTGATAGATTCCGATATTTCCGGTATTCAACCAGTTTTTCCAACGAATGGTTTCTGCACTGGATGTTTTAGTTTTATTCGGAGATTCTCCAGAACCTGAAAACCAATATTCATCTGCTAATTTTCCGAAGGAATGTCCCAATTCGTGATAAGCAACATCTGGAGCTTGCTCATTTCTTGATAAAAAGGCATAAGTTCCACCGCAACCGCCATACTCCGTATCATTTCCTAAAACTAAAGCGATATCAAATTCCGGAATGTTGGCTGCCAAAGTTTGAGTAACCTTATTCACACTGCCGTAGATGCAACGATGTGTTCCCGAATTATCATATGAAGTATTAAAATAATTATTAGGATTTGAAACAGGAATCACTGGTTCAGTAACATCAGTCGCAGTTCCCGGATGTTTTACACCACTTTCTGCAGAAATTACTTTCAGCGCATAGACGTTGAAGTAGTTTTTATAATTAGAATAAGGTTCCTTTGTCATTAAATAATTAGCGACAAAAGTAGCATCTGTCAGGAACGCAGATTGCTCGCTTCCTGTGTAACCGTCTCCCAAAATTACGAGATTAATTCTTTTATCTCTTGAACCACTTTCTACCAGCGGAACCAAATCAAATATTTGACCGAAAGATATAGTATAAAAAAATAGACATAACAAGTAAAGATTTTTCATAGTTATAATTTTAGTGTGAGGATTAAAGTCGATTGATTATTTGCTGATTTATGAATTTCTAATTTTGAGATACTACCATTATCATTGTAGCGGTAGAAAAATTCTGCTTTGTCCAATTTTCCGATTTGTTTTTCCATCGAATCTTTTCCGTAAGATTCAAATACTGGAGCGAATGGATTATCAATAATTGAGGTCTTATAAACTTCATTATTTTTATCAAACAAAACCATTTTGTAAAATGTATTAGTCACATCTTTCGCGGTTCCAAATTCTTCATTTTTGAAAGATCCGTCTGACACTTTTTTATCTACTAATTTTATAGTTTCCTTTCCGTCATTTGATTTTTCTCCTTCAAAAAAGAGATAAACAATTTTAGCAATTGGCTTTTCAGTAGTAGTAACATTGCTATTAGATAAATAATTAGAACGGTTATTACAGCTCAACATTAAAATCAACACAAAACAAAATAGATAATTGGCAACTTTATTGATAATCATAAGGTAAATATAATCAATAATTTAAATCATAATTAACATTATTTAACAAAACAAATTAAAACTTGAGAATTCGGTAGAAAAACGAGAAAATCCTTATCTTCGTCGTCGGAATGGAGTGTAAACAGAAAGAGTTTTCTAAATTGATAAAGAACAACCAAGGACTTATAATAAAAGTCTCGCGTCTTTATACCCATTCTTTGGAAGACCAGGAGGATCTTTTTCAGGAAATTGTGTTACAACTTTGGAAATCCTACGACTCATTTCAAGGTAATTCTAAAATTTCTACGTGGATGTATCGTGTTGCGCTTAATACCGCGATCACATTATTCAGAAAAAAAACAAGACAGCCGCAGACGGACGAATTACAAGATTTTCACAGCAAAGATTTTCTAGAAGATTCTGATGAAAAACAACAGCAGATCTCCTTATTATACAAGGTCATCAAAATGTTGCCTGATGTAGAAAGAGCCATCGTGATGATGTATCTGGACGATGAGCCTTACCGGGAAATCGCAGAAACATTGGGTATCACAGAGGTCAATGCCAGAGTGAAAATGAACAGATTAAAGAAAACATTAAAAGAATTAATGATAAAGCATGCCTAACTCAGAAGATTTTGATATAGATTCACTCAAAAAATCCTGGCAGGAACAGGTGATTTCTGATGACTACAATCAGGATGAGATTGAGGTAATGCTCAATAAAAAATCCAGAAATTATGTAAAATATATTCTGTGGATTAGTGTAGCCGAATTTATCATCTTTGGGATCATCAATTTCATAGCCTTATTTTCGTCCAGTTTCCATACAGATTTTACGAGTATTCTGAACAAACTTCAGATTAGAAATCAAAGCGAAGTAGAGTTTTCTCTGGACAAAATTTATTATTGGATAAAGATTGCGAGTCTTGTCATCACTGGCATTTTTGTCATTATTTTCTATAAAAATTATAAGAAAATCGATGTAGAAGCTAACTTGAAGAAATTTATCATCCACATTATTAATTTCAAAAAATCGGTTAATCTGTTTATTCTAAGTAACATCCTTTTGCTGTTTTTGTTCATAGGAAGTTTTACAAGCTTTATTATTTTTACGATTAGAAGACAAAATATTGAGATAGATAATCCAACATTCTGGGGATTGATTACAGGCGTTGTTTTCAGCCTTTTGGTCTGCATTATTCTCATTTTACTTTATTACAAAATCGCTTACGGAATTATTCTAAAAAGACTTTCCAAGAACCTGAAACAATTAGAAAAAATAGATTCAGAGAAGGATAATTGATTTTTTGGGCAGCTTTTCCGCGCTCCGTTCCCGCTATTTTTTGCCAAAGCTTTCCCCACGCAAAAAATGAGCTCCACTCAGCTCGGGCTGCGACAGATTCAACTTTCTCAATTCAACCGGTTAAGGATTATGCTGTTGCAACTATTTTCATTATCTTTGCACCCACTAAAAGTTCTTTGAAATGCTGGGAAGAAGACAAATCCGCGAAAAAGTTGTAGAATCTTTGTATTCTTACTATCAAAACCCTATTAAGTTTGATGTCATTGAGAAAAATATGTTCTCAGAAATCAACAAAATCTATCATCTCTACATTTATGAACTCAACTTTCTTGTTGGTTTAAAGCGTTTGGCAGAAGACCAAATGGAAATCGGGAAAAACAAATACCTGAAGACTAAAGAAGAGGAAAATCCTAATCAAAAATTTATCAGAAACCAAATTCTTCTTCAAATCGAAGACAATGAGGAGAGAAGAAGCTTTTCTGAAAAACACAAAGAATTAATCTGGGACCCGAATGACGAAATTTTGGTAAAAACATTCCAAAGAATCAAAGCCGGAAAACGTTATCAGGATTATATGCAGGATGAAGAAATTTCGTTTGAAGATGACCAAAAATTCATTGGTAAATTGTTCCTGAGATATATCGCAGAAAACACAGATCTACATGAGAGATTCGAAGAAAAAGAAATGTCTTGGGCAGATGATTTTCACATCGCCAACTCGATGCTTCAGAAAACCATTGGTTTTATGAAAGAGTCAGAAGCTTCCCACACTTTAATCAAAATGCTGAAAGATGATGAAGACGAAGATTTTGCAAGAAAACTTCTAAGGTCATCTCTTAACAACTGGGAAGAGACAGAAAAGAAATTGGAATCAAAACTATTGAATTGGGATTTGGAGAGAATTTCTCTTATTGACAGAATTATTTTAGTCGCTGCCATCACAGAATTGGACCGTTTCCCATTAACAGCATCAAGAATTATCATTAATGAATATATTGATGTTTCCAAAGTGTACGGAACAGAAAAATCCAATATCTTTATCAACGGAATTCTTGACAAATACACCAAAGATTTAAACCGAGTATAATCTAAATATTTTATAGTATTATGCAATCGCCTTTTACATAACGCGATTGCATGTAAACTTTGAAAAACAAAAAAAATCTACATATGAAATCAATCAAAATATTAGCAGTCGCTGCACTTTGCACACTTGCTTTTTCTTGTAACAAAAAAGAAGAAACCAAACTAGACCATATTCCAGGTGTAGATTCTGCTCAGGCAAGTACTGTTGTAGAAGCAATGTCTCAGGAATCTGTGAATCCTGATGATGCAGCATTGGTAAAAGAAGCGCAAAGCAAACCTTTGACTACTATCGCATTCAGCGAAACGGATCATAACTTTGGCGACATCAAAAAAGGCGAAAAAGTAGAGCACGTTTACGAAGTAACCAACACAGGAACTAATCCATTGATTATTTCTAACGTTAAACCAGGTTGCGGATGTACAGTGCCTGATTTTACAAAAGAACCAATTTTGCCAGGTAAAAAAGGTAAAATCACATTGCATTTCGATTCTACAAACTTCGATGGAGCCGTTAACAAAATGGCTGATGTTTTTGTAAACGTTGAAAAAGCACCAGTAAAATTAACATTCTCAGCTAACATTACTCAATAAGATAAATTATGCTTACAATATTTTTACAGGCAGCTGCGCCAGCGCAATCTATGACTCCGACTCTAATAATGATTGGGCTAATGGTTGTTGGATTTTACTTTCTGATGATTCGTCCTCAGATGAATAAACAAAAGCAGGAAAAAAGCTTTCAGGAAGCTCTAAAACCAGGTGCAAAAGTAGTTACCACTTCAGGAATGCACGGGACTATTTTCTCAATTACAGAAGATGGGGTGATCCTGGAAACGCTTAGTGGAAAATTGAAATTCGAAAAAGCGGCAATTTCAAAAGATTTTACTGCTGCAAGATTCCCGGAAACTTTCGGAACAGAAAAAAAGAAATAATTTAAATATTATTCTAAAATATAAATCGCCCGAAACATTTGATTTCGGGCGATTTTTTTATTTTAAATATTAATGACTTATCAAATTAATAAATCATCATTTCGTCACATTATCAATAAACTCCAAAACTGAATCTTTGCTCCAATCCATCGAGCTGTCTTCTTTTTTGAAGATTCTGCCATCTTTTCCAATCAAATAAGTTGTAGGAAAAGCAACAGGTAATATTTTTGGATCCAATGGACTTTCTGCGATGTAAACCGGAGCAGTGTAATTATTTTCTTTCAGGAATTTTTTCACATCTTCTTCCTGGTCTTGCATAGCAATGAGTGCAAATTCCAATTTATCTTTCTTCAAATCATACAATTTCTGAATCGTTGGCCATTCCGTTCTGCAAGGCGGACACCAGGTTCCCCAAAAATTCAGGAAAAGAACTTTTCCACGAAGATTTTTTAGATTGGTACTGCTGGTATTGATGCCTTTCAAATCGATATCCAAAACGTTTTCAGGAAGCAAAGTCTCATTATTGATTTTTGCCACAGTTGGACTCATCGAAATCTGTTCTGAGACAAAATCACGAAGTGGTTTTATCAAAGCAAAAGCCGAGAAAATAATGACCAGAATTATATAAATAAGATTTTTTTTAAGAAAATTCATTTCACTTAAATTTAAAGTAATTCCAAAAGTTCCTCTATCGTATCAAAACCTCTGTTTTTTGCATAATAAGTCTGCAATTCCACGTAAAATTGATCTTTTGTGAATTCTTCAGGATTGGCTTTATGCTTTTCCAAAAGTTCAGTTCCATGCTTTGGTCTCGGTCCCCAATGGGCAATTTCATTAAGATCTTCATCAAGAAAAATCACAATCGGAATAGATTTTCCGCCGTGTGTCAGATAATCATCAATCAAACTTGGTTCTTGGTCGCGGTAAGTGATTTTAACTTCGAATTGTTCAAAAAACTTTACCACAACCGGAATTACCTGACTGGCGTCGCCACACCAGGATTCAGAAATAATCAATATTTTTCCATTGAATTTCTTTTTTGCCAAAGTCTCAACCTGCTCAGAATTCGGAAGATATTTTTCCCACATTCTGTTCATTCTTTGGATTCCCAATCGGTAATATTCTGCGTACTCCGCTTCCTGAGTGTCTTTCGGATTTCCCAATCGTTCTCCGGCATTACGAAGATATTCGGTATAAGAAATGGCGTTGTCCCAAAATGATTTGATGTTCATTATATTTTTCTGGTTTTATTAATTAAATACATATCTGCCAACACAAAAGCGGAAAGACTTTCCACAATCGGAACCGCTCTCGGAACCACACAAGGGTCGTGTCTTCCTTTGCCTTCAACGGTTACGGCTTCACCATCTTTATTGATACTTTCCTGTGGACGAAGAATCGTTGCAACTGGTTTGAAAGCTGCACGAAAATAGATGTCCATTCCATTCGAAATTCCACCTTGGATTCCACCGGAAAGATTGGATTGCGTACTTCCATCTTCATTGAAAAGGTCATTGTGTTCGCTTCCCGTCATTTTTGCACCACAAAATCCACTTCCATATTCAAAACCTTTGCAGGCGTTGATATTCAGCATTGCTTTTCCTAACTCAGCGTGCAGTTTGTTGAAAATCGGTTCGCCCAAACCAGTCGGAACATTCTTGATGACACAAGTGATTGTTCCGCCAATCGTGTTGCCTTCTTTTTTGATTTCCTTGATTCTCTGAATCATTTTTTCGGCAGTTTCCTCATCCGGACAACGAACAATATTATTTTCAGTTTTAGAAAAGTCCAATGCCTGATAAGGTTTCTCACAGAAGATTTCTCCAACCGAAGAAACATAAGCATTGATTTCGATTTCTGGAAGAAGTTGTTTGGCTAATGCTCCGGCAACAACCCAATTCAGCGTTTCGCGGGCAGAAGATTTTCCGCCACCACGATAATCTCGGATGCCATATTTCTGGTCATAAGTATAATCTGCGTGACTGGGGCGATAAGCTTGTGCGATATGGTCATAATCTTTGGAACGTTGATTTTCGTTTTCAACAATGAATCCGATTGGCGTTCCAGTCGTTTTTCCTTCAAAAATCCCCGACAGAAAACGAACTTTATCGCCTTCTTTTCTTTGGGTAACAATAGCCGATTGGCCTGGTTTTCTGCGGTCCAGTTCTGATTGGATTTTCTCGATATCGATTTCCAGACCAGCTGGAAAATTGGTAATAATTCCTCCGTACGCTTCTCCGTGACTTTCGCCAAAGGAAGAAAGCGTCAAAAAGTTTCCTAAAACATTAAACATAAATAGAAGTTAGATGTTAGAAATCAGATGTAAGATTTTGACTAAAATTCCTGATTTCTTTGTAACAACAAATTTACTGATTAAAAACTTATTTTTGAATAAATTGCCGGTCTATTATCCATCCGTCTATTCTCTGAAAATCTATCTTTGCAAAATGAATTCTAGTAAAACTGTTCTGATTCTCGGCGCCAATTCGGATGTGGCGAAAAAATGCATAAAACTTTACATCAATAAAGGCTTTTCCGTGGTTGCATCTTCCAGAAATCTAAAAGCTCTGCAGAATTTTGCTGATGAAAATCATTTAGATAAAGCTAAAATTGAAATCAAATATTTCGATGCAACAGACTTTGCTTCTCATCAAAAATTCTATAATGAATTGTCTGTCAAACCTGATATCGTCGTTTACTCGGCTGGATTTTTGGTTGAAAATCAGGAAGCTTTGAAGAATTTCGAAGGCACTTTTGAAATGATGAAAACCAATTACGTTGGTGCAGTTTCTATTTTGAATATTATTGCGATGGATAAGTTAAACAAAAATTTGGAAAGAATCATCGGTCTTTCTTCGCTTTCTGGTGTTCGCGGTCGGAAAAGTAATTTCGTTTATGGAAGTACGAAATCAGCTTTCACACAATATTTGGCTGGACTAAGGCAAGAATTAAATTCAAGAAATATCACTGTGAATGTTTTGGTCAGCGGTTACATCAATACCAAAATCAATGCAGGTTTGGATTTGAATAGATCGTTATTAATGGAACCTGATTATGTGGCGAAACATATAGTGAATGCAGACAATTCTTTCACCATTGTTCCGAATTGGAAATGGAAAATCATCTACTGCATTTTGAAATGGTCTCCAGAGTTTTTGGTGGCGAAGTTGCCATAAAAGAAAAGCGAAGAGTTACTTCTTCGCTTCTAATTTAAAAATATCATTTCAATATTCTTTTCCTTTCCTTATTTTCAATATAATCTACAACTGCATCTTTCGTCGTCAACCAATTTCTTCCTTCCTTGAAAGCATCGATTTTCCCTTTTCTTGCCAAAAGACTGATATATTCTTGTCCGTAAGGTAATTTTTCCTCCTCAATAATTGTAGAAATCGGTTGATAATCGTCATAAGTATTTTTCAAAGAACCCAAATAAATATTCAAACTTCGTTCTGAAGCTTGCAAAATCAGTAAAAATAATTTGGAATAATCTCCATTATTTGCAAAATTCAATGCATCGTAATATTTTTTTCTATCGTTTTTAAGGATAATCGCAGGTGGAAAACCTTCTTTCATCAACAACAAATTGAAAAGCAAACGCGCAGTTCTTCCATTTCCGTCAAAAAACGGATGAATCCAAACAAATCGATGATGAAAAATCGCCGATTTTAAAACGATATTGATGTCCGAAGTATTCGTCCAATCGGTCAATTCTGTGATGTATTCATCAATTTTCAAAGCATTTGGCGGAACAAAATTGGCTCCCGAAATCCTCACACCAGAAGTTCTAAAACGCCCGGCGAAATCTTTTTCAATTTTTTGAAGGACCAACTCGTGAATATTCAAAATATCGGTTTCTTTTAAAATGTAGTTATCCGATACTAAGCTTTCCACCAATTCAATTGCTTCCTGATGATTGACGGCTTCGAAATGTTCCCGCAGAGATTTTCCTTTGATTGTAAAACCTTCTTCGATCACCATTTTTGTTTCTTGAAGTGTTAAAGTATTTCCTTCGATACTATTGGAATTATAAGTCCATTCTAGCGTTAAACTTTCTTTAATACTTTTCAAAGCGTAGTTAGGAATTGGGCGTAATTTATCCAGTTCCGCTTTTTTTTGCTGAATTCTTTCGAGGTATTTTTCAAAGCCCTCAAAGTGATAAGGATAGTCTTGCCATTTCATAATGACAAATTTACGATTTTATTTTAATATCGGATACTTATATTAATAATTCTATCCGATATTAAATAATTTTTACTGTAAAGATTTTTCATAAGCAATGGCCACGTGAATATCAAAATAAGAAAAACCTTCACCCAATTTTTCTTTGATGGCTTTCAGAGATTGAATTTTTTGAGTTTTTGCAATTTCGATAATGGTTTCTACTTTACTCATATCAACAAATTCACTTGCTTCAATTTTCCCTGTAGCGACAAAATTGGCCAAATGATTTTGAATTGTATTGATAGATAAATTTCTAATTTTTGCAATCTCTTCTAAGCTGTGATTCTCTTTGTAAAGTTGAAAAGTTGTAGCGTAAGTTCCGGTATTACTTGGTTTTGCCTTTCTTGGTTCACGCTGTTTTTTAGGTTTTTTCTCAATGATTTTACTTGTCAAATTATGAATTTTACAATATTCCAAAATCGCAGGAAGAAACAGTTCGCCATATTTCTCAATTTTAAACGCTCCAAAACCAGAAATTTGACTCAAATCTTCTTTTGAGTTCGGCAGAAAAGTGGATAGTTCCAACAATGTTGCATCCGAAAAAATAACATAAGGCGGAACATTTTCGCGTTCTGCTATTTCCCTTCTCAAAGTTCTCAATTCTGTAAATAAATCCTGATGAGAATCAAAGTCTGGTGTTGAATAATCATTCTCCATTTCCTCGACGACAACCGCTTTGGCGTGTTCTTTTACTTTTTTAAACTCAACTTTTTTACCTTTAAATAAAATCTGTTTGCTTTCATCATTCAGTTTTAAAACAGAAAATTCCTCATTTGATTCACTTAGAAATCCATTGATGAGCAATTGTCGGATTAGGTTTTGCCAGTAAGTTTTATCGTGATTGTTTCCAATGCCGTAAGTCGGCAAACTGCGCATAAAATCTGTAATTTTCGCACCATTGGAACCTCGCAGAAAATCAATAATTAAATTTTTACCGTAACGTTCTTTCAGTCTGAAAATAGCACTTAATAATTTTTGTGCGTCGACGGTTGCTTCCCAAACTTCAAATTCACTCAGGCAATAATCACAAGAATTGCAGTTTCCATCGTTTTTTTCGCCAAAATATTCCATTAAATATTGTCTCCGGCACTTTTGCATTTCGGCAAAATCAGCCATTTGCTGGAGTTTCTGTAACATCAGGTCAGACTGCTCCTCGTTGCCTTCTATCAGTGCAAATCTTTTCAGTTTGATGACATCGGCGTAGGAATAAAACAAAATAGCTTCACTCGGCAAACCGTCTCTTCCCGCTCTTCCCGTTTCCTGATAATAGCTTTCGATATTTTTGGGCAAATCTGCATGCATCACAAAACGGACATTGCTCTTGTCGATTCCCATTCCAAACGCAATGGTAGCAACCATTACCCGAATATTATCCTTCAAAAAATCTTCCTGAACTTTCGCTCGTTCAACCGAATTGATTCCCGCGTGATAATAGGCAGAATTGATTCCGTTTTCTTTCAGTTTTTCAGACATTGCCTCCGTTCCCTTTCTCGATAAACAGTAGATAATTCCAGAATCATCCGGATGTTCATTGAGATACTGAATGATATTTTGAAGCACAGATTGTTTCGGCTGAACAAAATATCTGATGTTGGCTCTGTCGAAAGAAGAAATCAAAACCAAAGGCTCTTGAAGATTCAATTGTTTGATGATATCTTTCCTTGTAATTTCGTCTGCACTTGCCGTTAAAGCGATAATCGGAACATTCGGAAACTGATTTTTTATGCCATTTAAAAACAAATAGTCCGGACGAAAATCGTGACCCCAATGCGAAACACAATGCGCTTCATCAACTGCAAACAGCGAAATATTGATCTCTCTCAACATTTCTAAAAACGCACCATTTTCTGAGCTCAGTTTTTCTGGAGCAACATATAAAAGTTTGAGATGACCATTTTTTAATTGATTTAAAGTTTCATTTTGCTCAAAAGAACTCATCGAAGAATTGATATACGAAGCTGAAATTCCGTTCACTCGCAACGCATCAACTTGGTCTTTCATCAACGCAATCAACGGAGAAATAACGATGGCAGTTCCTTCCATAACCAACGCTGGAACCTGATAACAAAGCGATTTTCCACCACCAGTTGGCATCAAAACGAATGTGTCTTTTTTTAAAATTACATTTTCAACGGCGTTCGCTTGCTCGAGTCTAAAATTGTCGTAGCCAAAATATTGTTGTAATATTTCTAGTGGAGATTTCATTTTTTCAAAATTTGTGTTTGAGTAAAAATAGTAAATTTTAATTATTGTAAGCTCAATTTTTTTATGAAAAAAAACTCATAATTATTGAAAACTATGAGGTTTATTATAAATTTTGTAATCAAATTTTTTATTTAATTTACAAATGCTTTTTCCCAAACTGCTTACTTAAAAAAAATGCTTAAAGTATCATTAAAGATTCGAATCAATATCCATTTGTTGATGAAGAATTCTGATGATTTCTATTTTTTCTTCTTTAGGATTGATTCTGTAGAATATAAAGTGAGATTTAATTTTAGAACGAAAATATCCTTTTCTCACGTTGCTGTAATCTTTTACAGTTTTTGGATTTTCAGAAATATATTCGATTTCGTTCATCAATAAATCAAAATAATAATCAGCTTGTTGCAGCGACCATTCTTCAAAAGTATAAAGCCAAATATTTTCTAAATCAATTTCAGCTTGTTTACTGATTTTATAATTCATTATTCAGCCGAATATTTTTTATGCAGATTTTGTTTAAATATTTCACGATTAAAATTTACAGAAAACCCAGATTTTTCTCCTTTTTTAAGTTCTTTAATCAATTCAGATTTCTTGGTTTCTTCGTGTTCAAACATTCTCAAGGCAGCTCTTACAACCTCACTTGCGGAAGAATATTTTCCCGTTTTTATTTGTGAATTGATAAAATTGTCGAAATAATCGCCTAATAAAATCGAAGTATTTTTAGCCATAACTTTTTAATTTATTTCTAAAATCAAATGTACCAAGTTTTGGTATTTACTCCAAATTTATTTACGGAAAATTGATGAATTTAGGTAATATAAAAAAAGCGATGAAATTATTTCATCGCTTTTAATTTATGATTTTAAATCCAATTTAAGTTCCAGTTCCGTCAACTGTTCCTGATGAATCGGTGCAGGCGCATCAATCATCACATCTCGACCGGAATTGTTTTTCGGGAAAGCAATGTAATCTCTGATAACCTCGTTGCCGTCGAGGATTGCAACCAATCTGTCAAATCCAAAAGCCAAACCACCGTGAGGCGGAGCGCCATATTTGAAGGCGTTCATCAAGAATCCGAATTGTGCTTCAGCTTCTTCTTTGGAGAATCCTAAAAGGTCAAACATTTTCGATTGCAAATCTCTATCAAAAATTCTGATAGAACCGCCACCAATTTCGTTTCCGTTTAAAACCAAATCGTATGCGTTGGCTCTTGCTTGTCCTGGGTCTGTTTCTAATAAATGGAAATCTTCGGTTTTCGGAGACGTGAAAGGGTGGTGCATTGCGTGGTATCTTCCGGATTCTTCATCAAATTCCAACAACGGGAAATCTACAACCCAAAGTGGTGCAAATTCGTTTCCTTTTCTCAATCCAAGACGATTTCCAAGTTCCATTCTCAATGCGGAAAGTTGCGTTCTCACTTTGTCAGCGTTTCCTGACATTACGAAAATCAAATCGCCAGCTCTTGCGCCGAATTCTTCTGTGATTTTTTTCAAATCTTCTTCAGAATAGAATTTGTTAACAGATGAAGTTACAACGCCATCATTTTGGAATTTTATCCAAACCAATCCTGTTGCGCCGATTTGAGGACGTTTTACCCAATCAACTAATTCATCGATTTGTTTTCTGGTGTAATCTGCAATGCCTTCAACATTGATTCCGACAACCAACTCAGCATCGTCAAATATTTTGAAATCTTTTCCTTTTGTTAAGTCATTCAACTCGTGGAATTCCATTCCGAAACGGATGTCCGGTTTGTCGTTTCCATATTTTTGCATTGCATCGGCAAAGGTCATTCTTGGGAAATCTCCGAATTCGTTTCCTGTGATCTCTTTTAAAAGAACTTTGGTCATTCCTTCGAAAACATTCATAATATCTTCCTGCTCTACGAATGCCATTTCACAATCGATTTGGGTGAATTCCGGTTGTCTGTCGGCTCTCAAATCTTCATCACGGAAACATTTTACGATTTGGAAATATCGGTCCATTCCGCCAACCATCAACAATTGTTTGAAAGTTTGTGGCGATTGTGGAAGCGCATAAAATTGTCCCGGATTCATTCTGCTTGGAACTACGAAATCTCTCGCACCTTCGGGAGTTGATTTAATAAGAACCGGCGTTTCAACCTCGATGAAGCCTTCTTCGGAAAGATAATTTCTTACTTTCTGCGCCATTTTGTGACGGAAAATCAATTTGTCTTTTACAGGATTTCTTCTGATGTCTAGGTAACGGTATTTCATTCTCAATTCTTCGCCACCATCAGTTTCGTCTTCGATCGTGAAGGGTGGAAGTTGAGATTCATTTAAAATGGTTAGGTTTTCAACTAAGATTTCTACGTCTCCGGTTGCAATCTTTGGGTTTTTGGAAGTACGTTCGATAACGGTTCCTTCAACTTTGATGACGAACTCACGTCCTAATTTCTTCGCTGATTCCAAAAGTTCTTTGGAAGTTCTTTCCTCGTCCAAAACCAATTGTGTGATGCCGTAACGGTCTCTCAAATCTATCCAAATCATAAAACCTTTGTCGCGGATGGTTTGTACCCAACCGGAAAGTGTTACTTTTTCATTCAGATTTTTCAGCGTCAGTTCGCCGTTTGTGTGTGTACGGAACATTTTTTTTGATGTTAGATGTTAGACTTTAGAAATTAGACTTTTGTCTTCTAATTTCCGAGTGCAAAGATAATGTTTTGGAGGGAATTAATTTGATTGATGTTGAAAGCTTTTTTTGGTTGACAAATCTTCAATCCTGGCGAAGCACGTGAGGGATAGTAGTGGATATCCTTTTTTTGGCGGATGGAATTAGCTGAGGAAAAAAAGATAGCAACGGATAGCCCGGCCCGAGCGGTGGCAAAGCGTTGGCGGGGGACACGCCCAAACTGTTTTCGAATTAAAAAAGCCATCTCAAAATAATATTGAGATGGCTTTTGTATTTAATTTTCGGAAAGCTATTTTCCGAAAATGCTTCCTAATAATCCGCCAAGACCGCCTTGTTGAGATTGTTGTTGATTTCCGCCACCGAGAACGCTTCCCAAAATGTCGCCTAAACCTCCTCCGGAAGATTGAGTTGCTCCACCAAGAACACTTCCCAGAATGTTGCTCAATGGATCGTTGGACGCTTGTGCCTGTTGAGAAGAGCTTCCAAGAATTCCTCCTAATAAATCTCCTAATCCGCCGCCTGAAGTCACGTTGCTCGCTTGCTTCTGTTGACCGATGTAACCCATAATTACCGGAGCCAAAGTTGCCAGAACAGGACCTATTTTGTCCATAGAAATTCCGGTGTTTTGAGATAATTGATTTTCTACGTTGGCTTTTTCACCGCCGAAGATGTGGTTCAGGATAGAATCACCTTCTTGCTCTCTGTCGAGTGCCTGCGCAGGATTGTTTAAGATGCTTCCGTCGTGGTCTTTGTCAAGAGCAGCATTCAGTTTATCTGCTTCATCAGGGTTTTCTGATTTCTTTTTCAGGTAACTGATAACCAAAGGCGCGGCTACAACAAGAAGTGCAATGATTTGATTTTTGCTGATTCCGAATTTGTTTTCAGCTTGTTCTGCAACTTGGTTGCCTGTGTTGCCTGTAATAAGATCTAATAAACTCATAATTTATGTTTTTTAAATTGTAAATCAAATATAGAAATTATTACGATATACTATTTAAATTAATTTTTAAAAATCGGAACATTGCTGCAGGCTTCGCCAAACATCAGAGACTTTACCAGCGGTTTTAGTTGTTCTACTAATTCTACATAGGCATTGTTAGGAATCAACTCATCGCTGCAACCTTTTACCAAAACACGTTTATCCATTAATTCAGAAAAATCATAAGTTTTAATTGCATTATGCATCAGCAAAACCTCCAGATCTTCCCGATTTCCGAAAACTATTTTTTTAGTTTTATCCGTAATTTTGGATGTAATCAGAAAGTAAGCCCAAAGCGGAATAATCACATCCTCAGAACAATAGATGTAAACATAAGCGTCTTTATAAAGCTCAGTGTCAATGTTTTTTATCTTTTCGCGGAAGTCTTTTTCTCGCAAAATCTGTCCTTCCCAAAGAAAATCCTTGATGTCGATGCCCAATCTTTTCCCCTTCGGAACAAGGTCGGAAATGTCAAAATTCACCAATCCGCTTTCCGCAACTTTATTTTTAATTTCTTCCATTTCAGTATCATTTTTTTTGGAGCTTAATCCCGCTATCCACTATATCTTTTTTGTTTTCGACGGTATGTCTTCAACTAGAAATTCAGTACAAAAAACAAAAAAGGATGCCGTTTCTATCGGGGCTATGGGTTTTGTCTGTCAAACAAAATTTCCTCAGAATAGAACTTTCCCAATCCTAATCGCTCAAAAAGATTTAATTTTGTTCAAAGTTAAGCAATTCACAGAAAAAACTTAATTTTAAAAATCTATCATCCAAACTCTCATAATCTAAAATCCACACCTTGAAATATTACATAATAGCAGGTGAAGCTTCCGGCGATTTGCACGCTTCCAACCTGATGAAGGCTCTGAAACAAAAAGACCAACACGCAGAATTTCGTTTCTGGGGCGGAGATTTGATGCAGAAACAAGGCGGAACATTGGTAAAACATTACCGCGATTTGGCATTTATGGGATTCTTAGAAGTGGTCCAAAATCTTGGAACCATCCTTAACAATATCAAATTCTGTAAAAAAGACATTCTCGAAAACAAACCTGATGTTTTGATTTTGGTAGATTATCCAGGCTTCAATCTACGGATTGCAAAGTTTGCCAAAGAGTTGGGAATCAAGGTCGTTTATTACATTTCGCCACAACTTTGGGCTTGGAAAGAAGGACGTGTGGAAACGGTTAAAAAGTACGTCGATGAGATGCTTGTGATTCTTCCTTTCGAGAAGGATTTTTACAAAAAACATCAGGTCGACGCGCATTTCGTAGGTCATCCATTATTAGATGCAATTGAAGGTTTGCAAACGATAGATGTTCAGGAATTCAAAAAAGAAAATAATCTGAATGATAAAGAAATCATTGCATTGTTGCCAGGTTCCAGAAAACAGGAGATTTCTAAAATGCTGGAATTGATGTTGTCTGTCAGAAATGATTTCAAAGATTATCAATTCGTGATTGCTGGTGCGCCAAGTCTTGATAAGAATTTCTATAAACAATTTGTAGACGCCGATGTTCATTTCGTTTCCAACCGAACTTATGATTTATTGAGATGTTCCAAAGCGGCTTTGGTCACTTCCGGAACTGCCACTTTGGAAACAGCTTTGCTCAATATTCCCGAAGTGGTTTGCTACAAAGGAAGCCGGATTTCCTACGAAATCGGAAAACGACTCATCAAGAATATCAAATATATTTCTCTGGTCAACCTGATTATGGACAAGGAAGTCGTCACAGAATTGATTCAAAACGAACTGAATACTAAAAATCTAGTTCAAGAACTCAACAAAATCCTCAACACAGAGAAAAGAGTTAAAGTTCTTAATGATTATGAAGTTCTCAGAAATAAATTAGGCGGAAGTGGCGCAAGTCAAAACGCGGCGGAAATCATTGTCAATTTATAGAATGGAAAATTTAAAACAGCAACTTCTGAAAATCGAGTCACTCATACCAAAAATCGATGTGACCAATGAAAAAGTTTCCAAAGCCTCTGTTGGTTGGCATCTGGAACATTCTTTATTGATTCTGAATGGCAGTCTGAAAGGTTTGACGATGACAGATCCGAAAGATTATAAACCAAAATTTAGTATAAAGAAAATCGTTTTTCTCAATTTTGGATGGATTCCAAGAGGAAAAATCAGAGCGCCAAAACAATTTTTTCCATTAGAAACTCCAACTAAAGAAAGTGTTTTGAAACTTCTAAATCTGGCAAAAGAAAGGTTAGCGAATACTGAAAATTTGCCTGATAAATCTTTCATCACACACCCGTTTCTCGGAGATTTTGACAAGAAAACAACCTGGAAATTTTTGGGACTTCATACCAATCATCATTTGAAAATTATTGATGATATTTTGAAATAAAATTTTTATCTTTATTTCAAGACAATTCGGTTTCGTTGAGATTCGAAATCGGATAAAAAACTCAAATGACTTCAATGGAAAAACAACCTTTATTAATACTGTTAATATGCTTTATTAGTGGAATCATCTTTCAGGAATACCTGATTATGAGTCAGGTTTTCTTGTCTCTTTTTATGTTGATTTCGGGGATGTCATTATTCTTAATCTTTATTAATACCGTCTTTTTTCAGCACATCAAATATTACTGTCTCGGCATTTTCTTTTTCTCAATCGGGATTTTCGTCCATTCTTTAAATTCAAATAATGCAAAAATTCCAGTCTTAGAAGAGAAAGAAAACATCGTGTTTCAACTCAGTAAAAAACTGAATTCTAATGAAAAGAACAGGCGTTATATTGTAGAAGTTATCGCGATTCCATCTGTAGAAACTAAAGGTTTTGTTCCAATCAAATCAGTTTTAAGTATTCCGAAAGATCAAGAATTATTGGACTTCAATCATTTTTACGACGCAGAAGTTTACATTCATCAGCCAGAACAAACTAAGAATGATTTCCAATTCGATTATAAGAAATATCTCGCAAGACAAGACGTTTTTCTGCAAGCTTATTTGCCTAATGATATTCTAAAAGCAAAGAAATCTGAAGTGTCTTTTGCGGATGAAATTCGACAAAAGCGGTTAGATGTTTTGAATAAAATCAACCAAACTTCACTGTCTCCCAAGATTCAGGAATTTCTGAAGGGAATTATTCTTGCGGATAGGACTGAGATGGATGCCGAAACCGTGAAAGACTTCAACCAAACCGGACTCACGCATCTTTTGGCGATTTCCGGTTCGCATATGGTGATTATTTTCTGGATTGTTTTGATGATTTGTAATCAGATTTTTCCATTCAGATTAAGAAAGGTTTCGATTATCACGAGTTTGATTTTCATTTGGTGCTTCGCCATTTTTATCGATTACGGCAGTTCTGTGATGCGGAGTTGTTTGATGATTTCCTGTTACTACATAATGGTTTTACTGCAACGGAAGTCAGACCTTTTGCATTCCTCGGCTTTGTCTGCATTTATAATTTTGATTGTCGATTCGAATCAGCTTTTTGATGTTGGTTTCCAGCTGAGTTATGTGGCGGTTGTAGGGATTTGGTGGTTGACAGTTCCGATTAAAAAGCTATTTTTCAGGCGTCAGAAATATTGGGTGGAGAAATTCTTTTATGAGATTACAGCAATGACTTTGGCGGCTCAGATTGCGACTTTACCATTGGCGGTTTATTACTTTCATCAGTTTTCGTTGGTGTCGATTTTTGCTAATATTATCATTATTCCATTGTCAGAGGTTTTGATTATTTCTTCTTTGTTGATGGTTGTTCTCATCGCATTTGGAATTAAAAATGATTATTTATTTAGAATTTTTGATGTCAGTATTAATTACATTTTGCAATCCATCCACTGGTTTTCCGGCTTCGAAGGTTTGATGAATAAAAACATTGCCCTCAATGTTATAGAATTAAGTATCCTGATGATTGTGGTTTATCTTCTCAGATTCTTATTAAAAGATATTTCTAATCCAAAACATTATCTCAAATTAGCATTTTGTCTGCTGCTGTTTTTTGGATTGAGGCTTGGTTTTAATAGTTACAATTATGAGAAACAAGAATTATTGGTTCATAGTTTTTATAAGGAAAAAATCATCAGTGTAAAAGATAAAGATGAAGTTGTTTTTTGGCTGAAGGAAAATAAAAACGAGGACAAAATCAAGAATTTCGTTATTAATCCTTATTTGGTTTCAAGGCGATTGAAGCATTATCAAATCAAATATATTCCAGAAGATTCAAAAGGTTTTGTTTATCGGAATAAAAATTATCAACTGGAATAATTTCTAAAGTTTTAAACCATAAACGTCCGTATCTTTCTTTGAAAAGGTACGGACGTTTCATTAAAAACGCACGTACGTTTTAGTGAAAAGATACGTGCGTTTTATCCAAAAGGTACGTGCGTTTTAGGTGCCTCAGCAAACGTCCTATTCATCGGATTTGCGAGAGGTCGTTTTTAGACTTTAAAATCAATAAAAAACCTCTTGAAAATCACTTTCAGGAGGTTTGTTTTTATCTTACTTGGGGCGCAATTTTGTCGCCGAATAGCTGAATCGAATTCATCATCACATCGTGTGCCGGGTCGCCCACATCCATATGGCCGATGAATCTCGTCAAGCCAAAAAGCTCTTTCATCTCGTTGATTTTATCTGCCACTTCATTTGCTGTTCCGATGAACAATGCGCCGTCTTTGCTGCGTCCGCCTTCGTACTGCTCTTTGCTGTACGGTGCCCAGCCGCGACTTCTTCCGATTCTGTCCATCTGAGATTTGTAGTTGAAGAAGTATTGGTCAATATCTTTCTGGTCATCGCTCACAAAGGTGTGCGAGTGGATGGCAATCTGCATTTTGCTCTCGTCGTTTCCCGCTCTCAGATATTCCTGTTTATAGAAATCGATGAGGTTTTTGAACTGTCTCGGCATTCCGCCGATGATGGCAACAATCAATGGTAAACCTAATTTTGCAGCTCTTAGAACAGATTCGGGAGTTCCGCCCACAGCAATCCAGATTGGCAATACACCGTTGTTGAAAGCTCTTGGATAGACTGTTTGGTTTTCCATCGGTCTTCTGAGAATTCCGCTCCAGCTTACATTTTCTTCGTTATTGATTTTCAGTAATAAGTCCAGTTTTTCTTCAAAAAGTTGATTGTAATCGGACAAATCGTAACCGTAAAGAGGAAAAGATTCTATGAAGCTGCCTCTTCCAACGAAAATTTCGGCTCTGCCTTTTGAAATCAAATCAATCATTGAGAAATCCTCATACACTTTCACAGGTTCAGATGAACTTAAAACAGTTACACCGCTCGCTAATTTGATATTATTGGTAATACTCGCCGCAGCTGCCAAAAGGATTTCCGGAGAAGACACGGCATAATCCGCGCGGTGATGCTCGCCCATTGCGAAGACGTCAAGACCTGTTTGGTCCATCAGTTTTACCTGCTCCAGGATTTCGTTTAGTTTTACACTGGCGTCTCTATATTTTCCGGTTTTCGTGTCCATCGCTACATCGCCGAACATTCCTATTCCTAATTCCATAATAGTCTCATTTTTTATAGTACAAATGTAGAATTTACGATTTTGATGCGCATTGATGTAGGATAATTATGATAACCAATAATTGATTAAAATCAAAAAGCCTCAGAAAAATCTGAGGCTAAAAAATATAAAGAAGAAAAAAAGTTTATTTTACAATTACACGCTTGGTTTCGCCTTCGGAGGTTTTCACCAAATAGACGCCTGTAGAAAGTTTAGAAGTACCAATGGTCAAAGCATTGTTTTCTTTGCCAAGAAGTTTTCCCGACATATCAAACAACTCATAATCCTGCGCTCTGTTGAAATAAAGAACATTACCTTTGTTCACAGGATTCGGGAAGATGTTGAAGCTTGCTTTCTTATTTTTCACATCACCAATCGCTAAAGTTGGAGATATTCCCACTTCATAAATTGATAAAGTTCCGCTGATTTCGTTGGCAACCACCACATATCCTTTTCCTGTAGCCGAGTTTTGAGGTGCGATGTAAGTGATGCCTTCCGGACCGTTGTCTCCGCCGTAAGCAGAAGTCATTCTGGAATGTTTGTAATCTGTAAATATGACGTTGTTTGGGTCGGTCACGTTGTAAACCATCACACCACCGGTTCTTTCTAAAGTAATGAATGCGAAAGTCTGTCCGCCAATCGTTCCAAGTGTCACGCCTTCTGGTTCCGGACCTTTTGCACGGCTTCTTACTTTTGCGCCATTCGCTTCGTTGTCTGCATTAAAAATCAAAGGATAGTTTTCGGAAATGTATCGCTCGAACTGGTCGCCACTGTCGTAAACAATTTGTTTTGAGTCTGCATTGAAAATCGCAAATGACCTTGCGCCTAAAGCATTGATTTCTTCGAATTCCGAATCTCCATCAGTATTTCCATTCACATTTGTCACACGGAATCTCCCCAAGTTGTGCGACGCTTTCAGGATAGAAGCATTCGCGAAAATATTGGGGTCTAAGGCATAAGCATTCGCGCCAACCGTCGTTCTCTCACTGAAACCTCCTAAGTCTTTTTCATCACCTTCATTGGCTGTAACCAGATAAGTTGTGTTCCCAACTTTGAAAGAAGCCATCGCATCTGGATTGTAATAGGTTTTAACAGGCCAGTTGGCAATCAGAACTTCGCCGTTGTTATCCGATGCATCGAAACCATTTCCTGGCAGACTCATATCTTTTTTGCCTAATCCCCAGATGTTTCCTAAAGTATTATTAGCCAAATTGACCTCGATAATCGCATTGTTTTCCTGACAAGAAACCCACGCTTTCCGGCTGTCTGAACTGATGGTAATATATTCAGGCTCTAAATCCTGGGCTAAAGTACTGGTCGATTTTACTTTTCTTCCGCCAGTCAATGCCAAAGTTGCTTCCTGCCCGTTGAACGGAGCGAAGGAAAGCGTTGTCACATTAGACTGAGAAACATTTGAAATCCCAGCACTGATATCAACAATGCTGATAGAACCTTCCGGGTCAACCGTGTAAGCGTCATTCGGTTCGCCTTCGTTGGCTGTCATCACTTTATTCCCATCTGGTGTGAAAGCAACCATATCCGGAAGCACGCCAACTGTAACCTGCTTGATGTAATTGCCGTTGATGTCAAAGAAAACAACCGAGCCATTTTGCTGAGCGTCTGTGATATTAGGTGAAGCTACCGCAAGAAGTCCGTTTTTTACAGCGATACTTGTGATGCCTCCGTAAGGTTTCATATCTACCGTTTTGATAACCGTCGGCATCAGAGGATTGCTGAAATCAATAATATCAAAAACATCCGTCAAAGAGCTGATGGTGAACAATCTCTGTGTTGCAGGGTCGTGGACTACGATTTCTGTAGAACTGTTTCCGTTGCTGGAAGGGTCGAAACTCCCGATGTAATTTAAAGTGATTTGATTGGAAGGAACCGGCGCTGCTTTATCATTATCAATAATATAAACCGTAGAAGAAGTGTCTCCCGAGATTGTTGCTCCAACAGGATTTTCCAAACTCAATACAAAATATTCGGCCTGTTGCTCCGACATAGAATCATCGATGATTGGAATATTAACGTTGTATGTTGAGGTTCCTGGAATAATATTAATCGTCTCAGAAGTAAATGTATAATCATTGGCATCAGCCGTTCCGAAAGTTGGTTTTGCCATCAAGTTAACCGTCGCAGTAGAAGGATTCGTCACATTGATTTTGAATGCTAATGTTCCTGCATTTTCATTAACCTTAACCAAATTCCTGTCTAATGAAATGCTGGTTCCCGCCGTTGTAAAAGTGGCTGAGGTGGAACTTGTCACCGCATTATCATTCTCATCTTCAACTAAATTGGGTTTTAAAGCCAGATAGTAAGTCTGATTAGGATTCAAAGCAGAAGTAGGAATAATCGTAATTTGATTGTCCACAAATGTGGTTGTGAACGGCACTCCGTTTCCTGAAGCGTTATTTAATTTAAATTCAATAAGATTCTGAGCATTCGCAGAAGTAATGGCAGAATTATCAATCAACCTTATATTTTCATTAAATTTAATTGTGGGATTAACTGTCGTAGAAGCATTGTTGGCATTATTGGCCGGAGAATAAACTACCGTTGGCGCAATCGTATCCGAGTTTCCGATTGGATTGGCGTCTACTGTGAAATTGTCAAATCTATTGTTCCCGACTAAACCGCCTGAACCTTGTGTAAATTGAACTTTGAGTTTAAAATTTGGATTGTTGGCAACGCCGGTGATTCCTGAGAAATCAAAAGTTATCAACTCTGGATTGGCATCTTTCGAAACAATGGTTTTGTATTCAAGAAAAGTGTTCCCGTCTAAAGAGTAAGTCCAGACTTGATTTCCTGCGCCCGAGCCAGACCTTCTTGTCGTGAATTTAACCACAACATTATTATAACCTGTTGTTGGTAAAGAAAATTGTACGTTGCCGTTGATTGGATAATTGTATCTCAAATGGGTTCCGGAAGCATCTCCATTTCTCGCATTGAAATTATCAACATTGAAATTTTGGGCAGTTCCACCAGCAAAATCAATCAATGTGTCTGTACTGCCAGTTCCGGTGGTGGTCGCAGTGATAGAACCATTAATCAATGTTGAAGTAGGCGTGGTAATAGATGCGACAGAAGCATTGTTGTTGAAGTTCCAGTAATGGATTAAAGTTTGTCCCGAAACTGCACCGTGAAACAACACAGCAATCGGCAAAAGACCTTTGAAAAGGTATTTGTTTTTCATTTTTACTTTTATTTAGATTGGCGTAAAGATGAAACAATATCCTCTTCGGGTACTTTAAATCAATTTTAATTATTATTTAATAAAGCTTGTGATAATGGGTATTTTGATAAGATTTTGAAGTTAAAATTAATCCAGAATTATCATTAACATAATTAGATTAAGGTCAAAGTTCCGCATCTTGCAAGTCCTTAATTTTGGTCTCTGAGTTTGTAATAAATACTCTTCACCAATCCATCTGCCACAGAAATTTTCGGAACATAAATATGCTTGATTTCTGCCCAAGTCATCACATTATTGAAGATTTGAAGCGCCGGAACAATCACATCTGCGCGGTCTTCACGGAACTGATAACGGTGCATCCGCTCTTCCACAGAAAGATTCTGCATCTCTTTCAAATATTTTTTGATAGCAAAAACAGGCATTGCTTTCCCGTCTTTGGTTTTACTGAGTGAAAATATTTTGTTGATATTGCCGCCAGAACCGATGGCAACAACAGGTTTTTTACTTTTGATTTTATCTTTGATTTCCTTCTTCATCTCGTCCCAGGAAGATTGAGGAACCAAACCATTCAAAAGACGAATCGTTCCGATGTTGAAGGAATGTTCGTACTTCATCTCGTTATTTTCATAGAAAGTCAGTTCCGTAGAACCGCCGCCAACATCCACATAGAGATAAGCAAAATCTTTGTCAAGGCCTTCAGCTACGTGATTTTCATAAATCAAAGTAGCTTCCTCGTCGCCTGTGATGATTTCAATATTAATGTCAGCTTGTTCTTTCACGATGTTGATGATTTCCTGTCCGTTTTTCGCATCTCGCATCGCACTGGTGGCGCACGCGCGGTAATGTTCCACTTTGTACATCGCCATCAGCTGGCTGAAAATCTTCATCGTGTTGATGACCATCTGCTTTCTTTCCGCACCTATTTCGCCTTTGCTGAATACATCAAAACCCAATCTCAACGGAATTCGCAGAAGATTTAACTTGGTGAATTCTGGTTTTCCGTCATGTTCTTTCACTTCATTAATGAGCAATCTCGCGGCGTTACTCCCGATGTCTATAGCGGCAATTATCATATTCTGGAACTAATATTAAAGGATAAAAGTAGTCATTTCTTAATATTTCTGTACTTTCAAATAATGATATGTTTCAATCTGCGACCTGATTTCTTCTTTTTTCTCAGTCTCCACATATTCATTTCGCATATTTTTATCAAGAAATCGTGCTTTCACATTATCCTGTAACTGAATATCTAGAAGTGTTTTGAGTTCTTTCTTTAAGTTTTTTTGAAGAACTGGCGCAGCCGCTTCGATTCTGTAATCCAAGTTTCTCGTCATCCAGTCGGCGGAAGAAATGTACATGTTTTCTGCGCCTTTGTTATAGAAATACATCACACGGGCGTGTTCCAGATATTCATCAACAATACTGATGGCATAGATTTTTTTCTTGAATTCTTTCTGATTAATCGCACAATAGATTCCTCGAACAATCATTTTTACGGTTACGCCAGCTTGTGCCGCTTCATAAAGTTTTATAATCAAAGTTTTATCGCTCAGGGAATTAACTTTGATAATCATTTCCGCCTTTCGTCCGGCTTTGGCTTCTTCAATCTCTTTATCGATGTGCGCAATGATTTTTTCACGCATAAAAACTGGACAAACCATCAGTGTTTTACAACTTTTCAAAGCAATAGTCGGGTCCATTTTTGGTTTGTTGAGCGCGGAAAATATTTTATTAATATCTGCCATAATTGCTCGGTTGGATGTCATCAATAAATGGTCGCCATAAATCTTGGCCGTTTTTTCGTTGAAGTTTCCGGTGCTGACAAATCCGTACTGGATCGTTCTGTTATTCACTCTTTTCTTGATAACGCAAAGCTTGGCGTGCACTTTTCTATTTGGAATTCCGAGAAGAACTTTTACGCCTTCCATCTCAAATTTTTCTTTCCACCAAAGATTAGATTCTTCGTCAAATCTCGCTCGCAGTTCCAGCATTACGGTCACTTCTTTGCCATTTCTAACTGCATTAATCAAAGCATTCGCAATTTTAGAACTCGATGCCAATCTGTACGCCGTGATTTGGATTGATTTCACATCTGGGTCCATCGCCGCTTCTCGCAGCAAATCGATGACAGAATCGTAGGAATGATATGGGAATGTCAGCAATACATCCTTTTTGATAATCACATCCGTCACGCGTTGCTTTTTAGCAAATTCGGGATGGATAAAACTTGTTCTTTCGACTGGTTTCTGATACGCTTTAAACACATCAGGGAAATCCATAAAATGTCTGAAATTATGAATCTTAGAACCCGGAATGATACTGTCTTTTTTGGTTAAATTTAATTTCTTAATCAGAAATTCCAGCAAGGCTTTATCAATTTCTTTATCGAAGACAAAACGCGTTGGTTTCCCTTTTCGTCGGCTTTTGATACCTTTTTCGATTTTATCTGCCAAGGTGGTTTTGATATCATTATCCAAGTCAAATTCCGCATCTTTTGTCACTTTGAAACAATGCGCAGTAAATTCATCATAACCAAAATAAGAGAAGATATGAGGCAGATTATGAATGATGACGTCTTCCAAAAGCATCACATCTTTTTGATCCGGATTTTGTGTTGGCAATAATACAAATCTTCCGTTGGCTGTCACAGGAAGTTCGATAATCGCATACTGACTTTCGTATTGCCATTCTTTTCTTCGCATCGCAATGCCTATGAATAGACTTTTTTCCCGAAGATATGGCATCGGTTTATTATCGTGAAGCAAAACCGGAATCACGTTGGATTCGACCTCTTCATCAAAATATTTGACAACAAATTCCTTCTGTTCTGCCGTCAGATGATTATGGTCTTTGATAAAAACCTTTTCCTTCGCCATCTCGCGCTGAACATCTTTCCACGTTCTGTCAAAATCTTCCTGCTGATTGATCACCAGTTTATTGATTTTCTGAAGAATTTTGGAAGGCGCGTCATAGAAAGATTCGGCAAGAACCTTTTGTTTAAAGTCCATTGCACGTTTCAATCCTGCTACTCGCACGCGGAAAAACTCATCCAAGTTATTAGAAAAAATTCCTAAAAAACGAATTCTGAGATGTATCGGGACGCTTTTGTCCATCGCTTCCTGCAAAACTCTGGCGTTGAAACCAAGCCAGGTGATGTCGCGTGGATTAAATTCTTGTGGCATTATCGGGTTTTTGATTATCTCAAAAGTAGTAAAATTCATTGTATTAATTTGGGTTGGAAAACTACAATGTTCTTGTTATGGCATATGTTTCAGGAATGTCAATTAAATTTTAATTATTATAAATGACAATTTGTCAGACTTTCTGCCGTGGTACAAATATTGAGAATTGCTCATTGTAAATATTAATAATAACAAAAAATAACATATAAAAAATGAGTAAAATAATCGGAATTGACTTAGGTACTACCAACTCTTGCGTTGCAGTAATGGAAGGTAAAGATGCTGTAGTGATCCCTAATGCAGAAGGTAAAAGAACAACTCCTTCTATTGTAGCGTTTACAGAAGATGGTGAAAGAAAAGTAGGAGATCCTGCTAAAAGACAGGCTGTAACAAACCCTACAAAGACAGTATATTCTATCAAAAGTTTCATCGGAACACATTTCAAAGATGATGCTTCTGAAGTTTCAAGAGTACCTTACGCAGTTGTAAGCGGACCAAACGATACGGTAAAAGTAAAAATCGACGACAGAGAATATACACCACAAGAGATTTCTGCAATGATTCTTCAGAAAATGAAGAAAACTGCTGAAGATTATCTTGGACAGGAAGTAACAAGAGCGGTAATTACTGTTCCTGCTTACTTTAACGATGCTCAAAGACAAGCTACTAAAGAAGCAGGAGAAATCGCTGGACTTAAAGTAGAAAGAATCATCAATGAGCCTACAGCAGCAGCTTTGGCTTATGGTATGGACAAGTCTCACAAAGATCAGAAAATTGCAGTGTACGATTTAGGTGGTGGTACTTTTGACGTTTCTATCCTTGATTTAGGAGACGGAGTTTTCGAAGTATTGTCTACCAATGGTGATACGCACTTAGGTGGTGATGACTTTGATGATGTAATTATCAACTGGATGGCAGACGAATTCAAGGCTGAAGAAGGTGTTGACTTAAAATCTGATGCAATAGCATTACAGAGATTGAAAGAAGCAGCTGAAAAAGCAAAAATCGAGTTGTCTTCTTCTCCTCAAACTGAAATCAACCTTCCTTATATTACAGCTACAGCTACAGGTCCTAAACACTTAGTGAAGACTTTGACTAAAGCTAAATTTGAGCAATTATCTGCTGATTTGGTAAGAAGATCTATGGAGCCTTGTAAAAAAGCGCTTTCTGATGCAGGTCTTTCTATCTCAGATATCGACGAAGTAATCTTAGTAGGTGGTTCTACAAGAATCCCGATCATTCAGGAAGAAGTTGAGAAATTCTTCGGTAAAAAACCATCGAAAGGTGTTAATCCGGATGAGGTTGTGGCAATTGGTGCAGCGATCCAAGGTGGAGTTTTAACTGGAGATGTGACAGACGTTCTTTTATTAGACGTTACACCACTTTCTTTAGGTATCGAAACAATGGGTTCTGTTTTCACTAAATTAATTGAATCTAACACGACGATCCCAACTAAAAAATCTGAAGTATTCTCTACAGCTTCTGACAATCAGCCGGCTGTAAGCATCAGAGTAGGACAGGGTGAGAGACCAATGTTTAACGATAACAAAGAAATTGGTAGATTTGACTTGACAGATATTCCACCAGCACAAAGAGGAGTTCCTCAGATTGAAGTAACTTTCGATATTGATGCAAACGGAATCTTGAGCGTTTCTGCTAAAGATAAAGGAACAGGTAAAGAGCAATCAATCAAAATCCAGGCTTCTTCAGGTCTTTCTGACGAAGAAATCGAAAGAATGAAAAGAGAAGCTCAGGAAAACTCAGCGGATGATGCGAAAAGAAAAGAAGAAGTTGAAATTTTCAACAAAGCTGACGGATTGATCTTCCAGACTGAAAAGCAATTGAAAGAATTCGGTGATAAATTGTCTGCTGACAAAAAAGCAGCTATCGAAACTGCTCACGCAGAATTAAAAACCGCTTTCGAAGCTAAAAACGTTGATGATGTAAAAGCTAAAACCGAAGCTTTAGATGCAGCTTGGATGGCAGCCTCAGAAGAAATGTATGCTCAAGGTCAAGGTGCTGATGCAGGCGCTCAACAATCTCAAGGAAATGCAAACGGAGCGGAAGACGTTCAGGATGCAGATTTCGAAGAAGTGAAATAAAACTCAGAGAGTTACATAATTATAAATAAACCTAAGTGAAAGCTTAGGTTTTTTGTTTTTTTGTAGAAAGATAATCAACGGTATTAATTTTGTTGTTCATTTTCAACTAATTATAAACCAAAAATTATGAAAAAACTAATTGTTTGTATGATGGCTTTTGCTTCGTTGACTTCTTGTGATAAACTGAAGGAAACTGTAAACTCAGCCAAAGAATCAACAGTGGGAGCAGGTGAAATTGATTATCAGTTTTTTTCTAAACCCGAAGAAACTAAAAAATGGTACGATGAGATTGTTAAAAGAGCCGGCACCGGTGCTAAGGTAATGGATGAGGTTTCGTTTAATATTTTTCGCCCGTCAAAAGAAGGAATGATTCAGAGAGCTGGGGAAAAAGATTATCTTTATTTGACCATTGTTTATCAGGATAGCGTGGACAAAAGAAGGATAGAGGAAATCCAATATATGGGAAATGTAGATGGATGGCATCAGCCAGAAAAGAAGGATATCCAGATTTCCGGTAGTGCGGCAGAAGATTTTAAACTGGAAGATGAACTTTTTGATTTCAGTCAAATATCTGCTGAGACGTTTAATAAAGTAATGGCGGACGCTTTAAAGAAATATAAGGACGATACTAAGTACGAATATCAATATATCTCCAGCGTTTTCATTAAGAAAAGTGGATTCGACGTTTCGGTGAAGGGAAAATTGAAATCTAATTCTCAGGTCAAATCAGAAAATTACAGAACAGACTTGCAGGGCAATGTGCAATAGATAACAAAAAATCCCTTAGTTTTGCTGAGGGATTTTTATTTGGAATAGGTTTTTTTGTGAACATTTTCCTGTAACAGGAATAATTCATAAATTAGTTTAATAAAATAAATCATTCAATGAAATTTTCTAAAATTATATTAGTATTTACGTTGTTGGTAATGCAATTGACATTTGCTCAGGAGAAAGCAGATCTGGTTCTAAACAAAGCACTGACACAAGCTAAAGCAGAAAACAAAAATGTTCTTTTGGTATTTCATGCTTCGTGGTGCGGTTGGTGTAAATTGATGGAGAAAAATATGAATCTGCCAGCAACAAAACCGCTTTTCGATAAGAGTTATGTGACGGCTTATGTTGATGTTCAGGAACGTGGAGAAAAGAAAAGTTTGGAAAACCCAGGTGGTCAGGAATTAATGAACCAATATAAAGGAGAAACAGCAGGACTTCCTTTCTGGCTGATGATTAATCCTAAAGGAGAAGTTTTAGCAGATTCTTTTGATGACAAAGGAGAGAATATTGGTTCCCCGGCATCGCCTGAAGAAGTGGCTTTTTTCTTAACGAAACTCGAGAAAACATCTCACCTCAATAAGGCGGAACTCCAAAATATTAAACAGGTTTTTGTCAAGAAAAATTAAAACAATTCCCCGAGTGCAGGCTTGGGGAATTTTGTTAAGAATCAGTTTTAGGCAGACATTTTTCCACTAATTTGTAAACCACTTTCAATCGCTCGACGGCTTCTTCCATATTTTTTGTTAATCTTTTGACTTCTTGTGGGTCTTTGGATTTCAACACTTCGTCACCACTTTTGGTGACACATTTTTTTGTGTCAGGACTTGAGATGGTTCCTTCAGGAGATAATTTGGTTTGAATGCATTCGCAGGATTTTTTGGCAATTTCCTGTTCGAGGGTTTGTGCCCTGATGACTGAGATTGTGATTAATAAACACAGGAATAGACTCAATTTTTGTGAGATGTGCTTCATTTGGAGTGGTGGTTTTGTCAAAGATAAAGTTATTCTGTGTTTTGATGATCATTTGTCGTGATAATGACTTATTGTTTTGGAGTATTCAAATAATTTAAATATTGAAGGTACTGTGTATGACTTGAGGGAGGTGCTGCCTTGTCCTGACGGTCACAAAGCGGAACTGGATTCTGGGGCCGAAGGATTTTCTTAAATATTTTCCTCCGATTCTTCCTCAGTTGGAAACCTGGAATGCGGAACAGATTGTTGTCATCAGTAACCGAAGATCTCTAGTAGAAGCGAATAAGGTTTTGTTTAAACGGCTTACGGCTACATCTCCAAAGTGAGCAACAATGGCAAAAAGGTTTTCAAAAACTCGGTGAAAAAGGATGATTATACGATTTTGAAATTGATAGCAAAAGTACGAATGGATGGGCAAGGAGGATAGAAATCCTAAGCCTTGAAATTTTGAGAGTTTATATGGAATCCCTGGTTGTGTGCTTAGGGATTTTTTGTTTTTAAAACTTGCTTGAAATTCAACTTGAAAAAATATTTAAATCCTATACTATAACTATTACTGGATATGTTTGTGTTAATGATAATTAATTTAATTTATTAAATCAAAAATAATAGTGTTTTATTGGTTTTATATGCTTGTTTTTGTTATGTTTTTTTTCGTTATAATTCACGAAAAGATATTGCGTATAGTCTTGACTATTAGGTGTTTGTTGTATAGGGTATAGGGGAAGGATTTCCGAATTCATTCCATTGATTAATTGTTGCAAGTATCATTTGTATTGTAATATTGTCTTGTTAATCAACAAAAATAAAAAATTATGTTACGAATTTTATCAGTTCTAAAAAGTCAGAAAAAAGCTGCGATTAGCTCGCTTGCTCTTTTGGCTAGTTTGAGTATGAATGCTCAATGTTCTTTAACAGGATATAAAAATCTTTCTCAAGGAGAGAGTTTTACTGTGGCTCTTAAGGATAATGGCTCATTATGGCTGTGGGGTTATAACAACTTCGGTCTTTCCGGAAACGGCACAGGTCAATATACACAAATACAACACCCCTGGGAAATGTCTGAAGTAGGTGGCGGATGGACAGAAGTACAGGCAGGTGAGAACTATATTGTGGCGCTTAAGGCTAATGGTGACCTATATGGCTGGGGTGGCAATAATTACGGTCAGTTGGGAACAGGTAACAACACCAACCAATTCTCTCCGAAGCTTATTATGCAAAATGTTAAAGCATATTCTGTAGGGCTTCTTCATACTGTGGTTATTAAGAATGATGGAACTATGTGGGGTACAGGTTACAATGACTGGGGTGGCTTAGGTATAGGTTCATCCGTTGGCTTTGTCAACGTATGGACGCGGGAATCTACCAACGCGACCAACTGGAAATCTCTGGGAACAGGTCTTTATAACACATACGGTGTAAAAACAGATGGAACATTATGGGCAACAGGCGCCAATCTTTATGGGCAAGCCGGCTTGCCACAAGCATCAGGAAATGAAACCGACGATTTCAAGCAAATCGGTACAGATACCAACTGGTCTGTGGTATATGGCGGGGAGTTCCACGCTGTTGGTCTTAAAACAAACGGAGAATTATATACTTGGGGAGGTAACCCACACGGGCAAGTTGGTTTGGGAGCTACTACAGGAACCACTTATTACACGCCTCAAAAGATGAGTGGTTCTAACTGGTCATCTATATCAGCGGGAAGGCTTTCATCATTTGCCACAAAAACTGATGGAACACTTTGGGGTTGGGGAGACAACAATAATGGTAAAATAGGATCCGGCTCAGCAACTGCTACAGTTAATACCCCTACTATGGTAGGTGCTACAGGATGGAAAACTATTCCATATAGAGTAGGATATTATTCCAGTGCTGCGATTGATAATGCAGGGAGCGTTTACACTTGGGGATGGGACGGATACTGGCAACTTGGGAATGATGACGGAACACAAACTAATAGCAATGTTCCTAGTAAAGTAAGTTGTTCAGATTTGGGTGTCGATGAGATTACATCTGGTAAAAAAGTATCTTTATATCCTAATCCTGCGAAAGACATTGTGACTTTACAATCTGCAAAAGCTATTTCAGAAGTTAAGATCTATAGCGCGACAGGATCTATTGTAAAATCTATCTCAAAAGTTTCGGATAATAAAATCAATGTTTCTGACCTACCAGCCGGCGTTTACATCGTTAAAATCAATGATGTTGCAGAAGGTGTGAAGTTGATCAAAAAATAAAAATCAATAAAACTAATTTGATTTTAAATCCCTAGATTAAGTTCTGGGGATTTTTTGTTATAATTTAATTTTAATAAAGAATCTCATTCGTCTGAAAAGCAGATAATGAATATCTTTGCAATCCTAAACAACAAAAAATGTTTTCAAAAATTACAGTTCACAGAGTCGGGAATAAAATCAATGGGGAATCTTTAACGCTTTCTCAGGAGGAGCTTCAGCTGGATGAGGATATGACAGAATTGCTGGGGAATTACTTCATCAATGCGTTCAAATCTGAGGAGCAGTTTCAGTTTTACAGCGATTCTTATTTGGTCAATAATCCCGTTTACAGTTCTGTTTCTGAGATTTTTGAGGATAAAGCGAAGTTCCAATGGGAATCTGAAAACATTGCCAAACATCTGTTCGAAGCGGCGGAAAATCCGAGAATTCAGGCGGGCGAATTATTCGTGGTTTATTTTGAGGGCGAAGTTTTTGAGTCTGCAGATGGCAAAAGTGAAAAGACGGATTCTATCGGGATTTTTAAAACCGAAAAGAGAGAAGGTTTCCTGAAAATCAATCCCAAAGACGAATCTTTTGAAATCGAAAGAGACTTCGGAATCAGCCTGTCAAAGATCGATAAAGCGGCGTTGATTTATAACAGCGAAAAAGAAAGCGGCTACGTTCTGTCTGTGATAGACAATAATAAAAACGGCGATATCTACTATTGGTTTGAGGATTTCCTTAAAGTAAAACAGCGCGACAACGAGTATTTCCACACGCAGGAAACTTTGTCGGTTTATAAAGATTTCATCACCCAAAAATTGCCGGAGGAATTTGAGGTTTCTAAAGCTGACCAAGCAGATTTCCTGAATAAATCTATCAATTTCTTCAAAGAAAAAGAAGAGTTCAAATATGATGATTTTGTGAAAGAAGTGTTGGTGGATGACAGCGTGATAGAAAGTTTTTCCAACTTCAAATCCGACTATGAGCAGGATATGCAGATTGCGATTTCGGAAGATTTTCCGATTAACAATCAAGCGGTTAAAAAGCAACAAAGACATTTCAAATCTATCATTAAGCTTGATAAAAATTTCCATATCTACATCCACGGCGACCGAGACAAATTAGAAACCGGACAAGATGACAAAGGGAAATATTACCGTTTGTATTTCGAGGAAGAGAAATAAATTCGATTCGGATTTAACATAAAAATAGATTCAGTTACAAAAAATTTCTACCTTTGTGGCTATGTTGAACAGGACAAACAAACAATTTCAGAAAATCATTTCGGTATTTTTCACCGCGATGTATGTTTTTGTGGTTTTGTTTTCTTCAGAATTACATAACCACAAGGGCGAATCTTTTTACAAAGATTCAGGTTCCAAAAAAACAGAAAAGTCTATCACGAAGGAGCTTTCGAGCAAGCAATCGGGTGACTGTCTGGCTTGTCATTTTTTGGCAACGGGCAACACGCTGGTTCCGGAGCAGTTCACTTTTCATTTTGAGAGCCACACACAAGAAACCGAGCAGATCATCTCCGCTCAGGAAAAAGTTTGGGAACAAACCAAATCTACCATCCAACTTCGCGGTCCACCCGCACTTTCTTAAATTTCAGTTGTCTCAATCATTGCGTTGAGAACCTTTCTTTGAATTAATTCAAACCATTTTTGACGAACTTTGAACTGTGTTATTTATTAGCATTAGTTTTATTCGGGCAGCTATTTCCGCGCTCCGTTCCCGCTATTTTTTTGCCAAGGCTAATTCCTGCGCAAAAAAATGAGCTCCACTCAGCTCGGGCTGCGAGATTCCCGTTCCCAAGATGGTTTCTACTTTAATTTCAAAGATTTCACTTTACTTTTTACATTGTACAAAGTACATTACACCATTTAAAAAAAATGAAACATATTATTAATCTGATGTTGGTCTTTTTGGGACTCGCATTGGTATCTGCGCAGAGCTATTCTGTAGAAGGCGTGGTGCAGGATTTCCACGATAAAACGGCATTGGAAAACGTGACGGTTTCTCTCGGGAAATATTCTGCGAAAACCAATAACAAAGGCACTTTTAAGATAAAAAATGTCGTTGCGGGAACCCACACTTTGCTCGCTAAGCATCCAGATTGTGATGATTATTCCGAGGCTTTGTCGGTGGATAAAGATTTGCATCTGACCATCAATCTCGAACATCACGTGAATCAAATAGAAACCGTGACGCTGCACGGCACGCATAAAAATAACGGCACGATGGTGGTGAAAACCCTTGATCGCTCGGAAATTGAGAAAAATACCACAGAGAATCTGGGGAATCTTCTTAAAAATATCTCGGGCGTCAGCGGTTTGAAAACCGGAAACAATATCGTGAAACCCGTGATTCACGGTTTGTACGGCAGCAGGATTTCCATCATCAACAACGGGGTGAAAATGCAGGAGCAGGAGTGGGGCGTAGAACACGCGCCGAATATCGATGTCAATAATTTTCAACACATCGATGTCATCAAAGGGGCGTCTGCATTGCGATACGGCAGTGATGCGATTGGTGGCGTTGTGGTTTTGGAACCGGAGATTTTCCCTAAAAAAGATACGCTGAAAGGGAGTGTCGGACTATCCGGAATTTCCAACGGACGCGGTTTGGGCGTGGATGTGAATGTTGCTAAAATCTGGAAAAATGGCTGGGCGGTGAAAACGGGCGGTCATATGCAGAAACTGGGCGATCAGAGTGCGCCGGATTATCATCTGAAAAATACGGGTTCGGATTTTTCTTCCTTCAATTTTACGTTGCAGAGGAATACATTCAAGAACGGAATTTCATTCGATTACTATTTGACAAATCAGAACCTTGCCATTTTGCGGGATTCTCACGTTTCGACGCCGCGAGATTATGAGCAGGCAATGAATGCGCCGGTGCCTTTGTACTCTGGAAATTTCAGTTATGATATTGATAATCCGAGACAATTGGTGGAGCATCACTTGGCGAAGATTTCGGCGTTTAATCGGTTTGAAAATATCGGAAAAGTTTCTGCGACATACAGTTTCCAGTACAATCACCGTCAGGAATTTGATTTGAGACGAGGCGATTTGAGTGCGATTCCGTCTTTGGATTTGGCTTTGATGACGCATCAGTTCAATATCAATGATTTGCTGGAGCGGGAGAAATGGTCTTTGGAAACGGGAATTGATGCCAGTTTTCAGAATAATTATTCTGACCCTGCGACGCAATCCAGACGACTGATTCCTAATTATGATAAATATTCGGCGGGAATCTACTCGGTTTTCAAATACAAAATCACACCGGAACTGAATGCTGAGGCTGGAATCCGCTATGATTACAATTACTATGACGTGACCAAATGGTATGACAAAAGCGACTGGGAAAATTATTATGCCGATACATTTCCGCAATTTTATGTGAGAACCAAAGCCAACAGAGTTTTGACGAGACCGAAACTGACTTATGAAAATCTGTCTTACAACGCCGGTCTGGAATATCATCCTTCCAATCAATTTAATCTGAAATTCAATTATGCGAAAGTTGGCAGAACGCCCAATATTGCGGAGTTGTTTTCCGATGGATTGCATCATTCTGCCGCAATTATTGAAAGAGGAAATATGAATATCAAAAACGAGGAAGGGCATCAATTCAATTTGATTGCTGATGCGAAGTTGGATGTTCTGAAAGGTTTGGATATTTCGGTGAATCCTTATTATTTCATCACGAAGAATTTCATTAACCAAATTCCGAACGGGACTTTACAACTGACGCAGGCAGGAACTTTTCCGGTTTGGATTTATCAGCAAATAGATGCGAAAATGTATGGTTTGGACTTGGATATCAATCTGAATATCACGGATAATTTGACGTACAAAGGTCGTGGTGCTTATGTCCACGGACAGGATGAAACCAATAATGAACCGCTGATTCTGATGATGCCAATGAACTTTTCCAATGCGCTGCAATTCAACAAAAAAGAATGGAATGGGTTCTATCTGAATGTTGAAAATCAAACTTCTGTGACTCAGAAACGTTTTCCGATTCATAATTTGCAATACACGGATTATGCGGATGGAGAAGAAGTGACCAAAAATGTGAATGTCAGCACGCCTCCAAAAGGTTATTCGCTTTGGAATGCGCAGGTGGGAATCGATTTAACGAAGAATTTCTCTGCAGGACTTTCGGTTAATAATATTTTCAATACTTCTTACAAAGATTATCTGAACAGAATGCGGTTTTTTGCCAATGACATGGGAAGGAACTTCATCGTGAATCTCAGATACAAATTTTAAAATTCAATTAAACAATCAAACAATTATTAAAAATTTAAACAATGAAAAATATATTCAATCTTAGAAAATTAGCAAGTCTTTTAGCCGTTTTATTCTTAATCTTCAGTGTGGTTTCTTGCCAGAGAGACGACGATGCGGCCGAAGATGACCTTCCGCAAGAGGAACTGACCAAGATTACGCTTAATGTGAAAAACCTTACTACGCTTGAAAGTATTCCTTATAACTACATCATCGGTTCTGCTGCGCCGGTTATCAAACTGGAAGATGGAAAGTCTTATGAAGTGACTACGACTTTCTGGAATGGGAGCGAGGAAGTGACACAAGAAATACGCGATGCAAAAGATGAACATTTCCTAATTTTTGATTTCCCAAGATCAACCATTACGCTTACAAGAGAAGATGGGAATGATTCTACAGGAAAACTGGGCAAAGTAGGTTTGAAAACCAGATGGGATGTGGTGAAAACCGTGAATTCTTCTTCTCCATTATTAAACCTGACTTTGATGCACGAACCGGTATCTGCCAATGAAGCTCAAAATGGAACTGCCTGGGGAAGTGTAACCGGAGGCGAAACTGATGCGCAGGCGACTTTTGGTTTGGGTAATTAAAATGCAAAAATCATTAAAAAAGGAGATGCTTTGACTAGTATCTCCTTTTTTTTACCAAAATTTTATGATTTTTTATCAAAATCAAGGCGGTAATTAATTTTGAACTTCCTTATAATTTGCCTACTTTTGCAACCTAAAAATTTCAATTAATGAACGTTACAGCTACAAACCATGACGATGTAAGTGCATTGCTTACGGTAACATTGGAAAAATCTGATTATAAAGAAAAAGTTGAAAAACAACTATTAAACTATGCAAAAAATGCACAGGTTCCTGGATTCAGAAAAGGGAAAGTGCCATTGAGTATGGTTAGAAAACAATATGAAGCAGGGATTGCATTCGAAGAAATTAACAAACAAGTTTCTGAAGCGTTGAACGGTTACGTAAACGAGAACAAACTAAGATTAGTTGGTCAGCCGGTTCCGCAGCCAGTCAACGATTTCAACCACAATGCAGAATCTTTATCTGTAGCTTTTGAAGTTGGATATGAGCCGGAATTCACTGTTGATCTTGCTAAATATGAAGCGCCTCACTACAAAGTAGAAGCTTCTGATAAAGAAATCTCTACAAGTGTAGAAAATATGCAAAAGCGTTTTGCAGAAAGAGTTCCTGAAGAAAAAATCGGAAAGGATTCTTACGTTGCTTTAGAAGTTTCTCAAGTGGTAGAAGCTGATGCAGAAGGTGAGCACCAGCACGCTCCAAAAAATGTAACTATTTCTAAAGAGCAAAAAGAAGCTTACGATTTGGTTAAGAAATTGAAAAAAGACGATTCTGTAAAAGTTTCTAAAGAAGATTTAGCAGCTAAAGAAGAATTGGCAAAACAATTAGGATTCAGCAAAGAAGAAGCAGAACACCTTCACCACAACGAGGTAGAAGTTACTGTAAAAGATATCTACGGATTGAATTTGGCAGAACTTAACCAGGAATTGTTCGACAAGGTTTACGGTAAAGACGTTATCACGACTGAAGAAGAATTGAAAGCTAGAGTGAAAACTGAATTGGATGAGTATTTCCAACAAAATGCTGATGTTCATTTCGTAAATAAAATCTTGGAGCAAGTAAACGAGAAAGAAGAAATCAAATTACCTGAGGCATTCTTAATCAAATGGTTGTTGTTCTCTAACCAAAATATCACTTCTGAAGCGCAAGCAAAAGAAATCCTTGAAAACGAAAAAAACATTATCAAAGGTCAAATCCTGGAAGGAAAATTGATGAACGATAATGAAATCCAATTGGATTATGCAGAAGTTCTTGGACAAGCTGAACAATTGGTAAGAAACCAATTGGCCATCTACGGCATCCACCACTTAGGAGATGATGAGGTTCAAAAATACGCGGCAGAAATGTTGAAAGACGAGAACCAAGTGAGACAAATCTCTTCTGAAGTTGCTATGGCAAAATTGAAAGATGTAATCTTGGAGAAATCTAAAAAAGTAGAAACTAAAATCTCTCACGATGAGTTTCTAGAAGTATTGAAGAAATAATTAATTCTCAATTATAAAATAAAAAGCGATTCAAATTTTGAATCGCTTTTTTTATGACTAATGTTTTTCTTTTAAAGAATCTATTTGTGCTTTTAGATCAGAAATTCTCTCCTCATAGATTGCAAATATTTTTTCTGGAATATGCTGATTAATCACAGCGTTTTGATTGATTAAGTTGGTTGCTTCTATTTTGCTGTTGTAAAAAGAGATACTTCCAACTTCTGTTTTAAATAGATCGAACAAATCAATTTCATATAAATCGGATATTTTTTTAATTAAATCAATTTCTGGTTTGGTTTCGTCATTTTCTAGCATATTGTAAATGACTTCAGAAATATCCAATTTTTGAGCTACCTGAGGAATGGTAAAGTTCTTCTGTTTTCTAAGCTGCGATAATCTGGTTCCTATAGACATAATAGTTTCTTTGTGTTTGCTAATTTACAAATTTACAATAATTAATAGCTTTACTTTTTCATCAAATTAAACATTTCATTATATTTTCCTTTCCAAAAAATGACCTCATTTTCTAAGTCACAAATTCTTTTTTCGTAGAGTAGCAGGAATTTTTCGGAGAATTCCTGATTGATAGTGGTATTTTTACATATAAAATTTTGTATTTCAACATTACTATCGTAAAAATTAATTTTAGCTTCTAAACCAATGAGCTCATATAGATTTTTGTTATAATATTCTGCAAGTTTGATAAGGTTAGATACTGTGGGTTTAGACTTATTGCTTTCCCATTTGTTGTAAGCAGTTTGGGATATTTCTAAGTCTTGTGCAATTTTTGTTTGCGAGACATTGCCTCTTAATTTTCTTAATTGGTCTCCTATTTTCATAATTATTGTGTTTTGGATAAAATTAATAAAAATTTTCACATGTAATATGATTTTTTAGTATTTAGAATTTAAAACTAATGTTGGAGAAATTAAAACTAAAGTTTGGAAATTATAATGAATATGGTCAATATATTTGTTAAAAGTTTCCGGAAAACTTAAACTAAAAAAAATGTTAAATATTTTAAAAAATCATTAGAAATGAAAAAATTATTTAAATTTGTATCTGTTCTGGCAATGTTTTGTAGTGCGATTGCTTTTGGACAAGAAAGAAATCAAGGGGGAGGAGAAAATCCTCAAACAGAAAATAGATTTGGAGGTTGTAGAACTTTCAATGTTAGAATATCAATTGGTATTATTTCTGTTGGGTCAGATTTAACAGTTTGTTGTAATTTCTTAGGGCAGTGTCACACGAACAAGCAGACTCAGACTGGTAATACTGATCCTATCACGGGTTATAAGGCGGATATATCAAAATTACTTCAAACAACTAAATCGACTAATGCTGACTCAATTACTATTTTGGAATCTGAAGTTATTAATGTTGATGGCGATTATTTCAAGTTAGAGAAAGGCGTCTATAAAATAATAGATGATGGTAACGGTAATAAGTATATTGATGTGGTAATTTTGCCAGCTACTATAACCCAAAAATAAATTAATATGTGGCATTTAAGCTAAGTAAATAATAACGAAAATGATTATAAAAAGATTAATAGCATTATTTATTGATGTAGTTTTTATTAATATGGTAACATCAATAATCTGTTTATTCTGGAATCCAAAAACAACAATTGTAAATTTTCAATTTTTGAATAAAGATTGGGTACTGAATTATAACATTTTTGGTATTTTATTTTTACTATACATATTTTTATTTTGCCTTTTTAATAATGGTAAGACCATAGGTAAAATTTTACTTTCATTAAAAGTTGTGTATTTTGAAAATAAGATTTCTAGTCGTTTGTTAAGGGAATTTATAAAATCGATAGCATTTTTTTTATTACCAATAACATTGATTTTTTATATTTTCAAAAAGAGATTGCCTCAAGACTACCTATCTGATACAGTGTCAGGAATTAATGCTTTAAAATGATAATTAATGACAAAAAACAATTATATCCTATTTGCTTTTTTGTTATTTGCTCCTCATTTTTTTAAATCCCAAAACACGGGTGTTGATAAAGGGATTGCCATTGGGAATATACTTATACAAGGCTATTCTGCATTAAGAGGTAATGGCAAAGGGCTTGACCCTAATGCCAAAACTGTGGAAAGCTTTTGTTTCAAAAACAAAATGGATGAAAAGATAAGTATATCACTTGTTGGAAAAATTGAAGATGATGATATCAAAAAAGAATTGGTGATTCCAAAAGAATCTAAAGAATGTACATATAATCTCCCAAAAGGCATCTATACCTATGAAATAATACTTGCCAACAAAGAAGTTTATCAAAAAGGAGAGTATAAGGTTTCAGAAGAAACTGTTATGACAATTAATAAGCAATAAAGAAAAACCGCTCCAAATTTTTGGAGCGGTTTTTCATTTGATTAACTTGTCTGCTCAGATTTGTGCATGAAGTTCTCGAAGACTTTAAAAAAAATATTAAAAATTCAAAAACAACCTCGGATTGATTGGCTGATTGTTTTTATGAACTTCATAATGAAGATGAGGTCCGGTGGAACGTCCTGTGTTGCCTGATTTTGCAATGATTTGATTCGCTTTCACTCGGTCGTTGGTCTCAACCAAAAGTTCAGAAAGATGGCCGTACAAAGTCACAAGACCGTTGCCGTGTTCTATCATCACACAATTTCCGTAACCGCCTCGAACGCCGGAGAAAATCACTTTTCCTGCCGCTGCTGCTTTTACAGGACTTCCGTATGCAACTGCAACGTCCAATCCTTTGTGGAACTGCATTTGGTCTTTTTCCGCTGGAGCATTGCTAGACGCATTTTTATCTTCTTTTACAATTGCTTGCCTTTTTATCACATTTCCAAGGCTGTCTTTTTCTTCAGCAATGTGCGATGGATTTTCGATTTTCGAAGGGTCTGCTTTCGGTGGAATTGGATTTTTTCTTTGACCAAAATTAGAAGAAATGTAGCCATCTGTCGGGATTCCCAATGGAACTTGTTGCAATCTTTGCTCAAGGTCAACCAAATATTGGCTGTATCGGTTGCTCACTTTTGCGAGGTAAACTTCGTTTTGTAGGCTGTCTTTTGCCAGATTTTCTATGCGAAGGTCAGAAACATTTTTAGATTTCAAAAATCCATCGATGCTGCGGATGCTTTGGTCAACCATTGCCAAATCGGTTTTTAGCTGAAGATGGTCGATGCTGTCTTTTTCGTTATTGATTTTTACAATATTAACCTGATAGACTTTATCATCTTTATCATTATAAAATTTCCCGATAACCAAACCTTCGACGAAACAGATGATGAGCAATAATATAAGAACCAAGTTCTTTTTCTTTTTCGATTTTAAATATTGAACCATTAATAGATTTTTAAAATGGACTGCAAAAATAAGAAATTTTTATTTTTTCTAATGTTAATCGGACTTAGGAATATGATTTGTTCTAATGAAAGTTAATTTTTATTAATTAATTGTTAAACGGGATTTACATTGACGTAAAATCATAAATTATATTAGATTTGTAGCAATGAAAAAGACGACAAAGAATGAGTAAGAAATCGACCAAATCATCTAATAATGTGCGCGTTGGCGTTTTGGGAAGCGGAAGTTTTGCCACTGCTATCGTGAAAATGCTTGCCGAAAACTGTAAAACGGTTAATTGGTGTGTAAGAAACGAGTTTGTTAAAGGCGCCATCGAGCAACGCGGACACAACCCAAGTTATTTGACGACTGTTTCTTTCAACCTGAAAAAACTGCAGATTACAACAGATATTAATGAATTGGTCACTAATTCTGATGTGATTATTTTGGCGGTTCCTTCCATCTATTTGGCAGATTCTATGGAGAAATTGACTTGTGATTATCAGGACAAATTATTCTGTTCGGCCATCAAAGGAATTGTTCCAAAACATAATGACATTGTTGCGCACTATTTGAAAGATGAGTTCAAAATTGGATTCAAAAATCAGGCGGTCATTGCTGGTCCTTGTCACGCAGAAGAGGTTGCGATGGAGCGTTTGTCTTACTTGACAGTTGCTGTGGCGCAGAAAGAAGATGCGGATGTCTTGCAGGAGATTTTCTCTTCATATTATATTAAGGTCAATACAAGTTGCGATATTCTTGGAAACGAATATTCTGCAATTCTTAAAAATATTTATGCGATTGGAGCCGGAATTGCGAGCGGTTTGGGTTACGGAGACAACTTCATCGCGGTTTATGTTTCCAACGCTATTCGCGAAATGGAAATTTTCTTAGAATCCATTTATCCGGAAAAAAGAGATGTGAATGACAGTGCATATCTCGGCGATTTGATTGTAACCGCTTATTCCTTATTCTCAAGAAACAGAAATTTAGGGAATTTGATTGGGAAAGGTTATACCGTGAAATCTGCCATCCAGTCAATGAGTATGGTGGCCGAAGGTTATTATGCTACAAAAGGCATCTACGCCATCTGTGAAGAGAAGAAACTTAAATTACCGATAATCAATGCTGTTTATGATATCCTTTACGAAGGAAAAAGCGCCGAAAAACAATTTGCAAAACTGACGGATAAATTGACGTAACCAATTGTTAATTAACAAAACATTACGATTTTCTATTAAGTGATTGGAATAGAATTTGCGAAATTTGATTCGTTGAAAATAAACACAAAACAAAAATGAAATATTCAAAATTTAAATTGGCTCAGGAAGCGATTAAACACAAAGGATTTTTACAAAAGATTCCATCTGTTTTCAGAATGGTAAAATTGTATTACAAAGGCGAGTACAAAATGAAATTCACAGATATATTGTTGCCAGCTTTGGCTTTGCTTTATGTGATTTCACCAATCGATATTATTCCGGATTTTGTACCAGTCATTGGTGCTTTAGACGACTTGGCAATCTTAGCTTTAGCGATTCCGTTACTAATGAAAGAAGTCGATAAGTTTTTACTTTGGGAAAGCCAAAAAGGAAATCCAGATACAAAAATCATCGATGCAGAAATTGTAAAGTAATTTAATTACAATTAAGACGTAAAAAATCCCGATTCAGTTTTTGAATCGGGATTTTTATTTTTTTTAAACGCTGATAACCTCCTGTATCTCCGGCGCAAATTGCTTGATGGTACTTTCCACACCAAGTTTCATCGTAGAACTGCTGATGCCACAGCTAGAACAGCTTCCCAGTAGTTTCACATAAACTCTATGCTCTTCTACATCTACCAATTCAATATCACCGCCATCTTTCTGCAAAAAAGGACGAATGCTTTCCAAAGCATCCATTACCTTGGTTACCAGTTCTTCTTGAATTTGATTTATATTATCCATTTTATTCTTTTTCAATTTAATAACTCCGAATCTAATGCTATCAGCAAAAAGCCAATCGCCAAAAGCTAATTACTTTTTCGGAGAACAACCCGCCATTGTTGTGATTTTCACAGCTTCTGTTGCAGGTAGATTTTTATTTCTTTCCACAAGACTCTCAATCATATTTTGAGCCGTTTTGATGTAGATGTCAGCAATATTGGTATTTTCCTGAAGCGCCGCCGGTCTTCCAACGTCACCCGCTTCTCTGATGCTCTGAATCAAAGGAATCTCACCCAAAACAGGAATCCCCAAATCCTCGGCCATAAACTGAGCACCTTGTTTGCCAAAGATATAATATTTATTCTCAGGTAATTCTTCCGGCGTGAAATAAGCCATATTTTCTATTAATCCCAAAACCGGAATGTTGATACTTTCCATATTGAACATCGCGATTCCTTTTCTAACATCCGCCAAAGCAACGTGTTGAGGCGTACTCACAATCACCGCGCCAGTCACTGGAACTTCCTGAATGATAGACAAATGAATATCACCCGTTCCCGGAGGAAGGTCAATCAGCAAGAAATCCAATTCGCCCCAATCTGCATCACGAATCATTTGATTCAATGCTTTGGAAGCCATCGGTCCTCTCCAGACTACCGCTTGGTTAGCACCTGAAAAGTATCCGATTGATAGCATTTTTACGCCATAATTCTCGATTGGTTTCATCAGATTTCTGCCGTTCACTTCCACAGAAATTGGTTTTTGACCTTCTGTGTCAAGCATCGTCGGGACAGACGGTCCGTAGATATCCGCATCCAGCAATCCAACTTTGAAACCCATTTTTGCCAGCGTCACCGCCAAATTTGCCGCAACAGTAGATTTACCAACACCACCTTTTCCGGAAGCAATCGCAATGATATTTTGAATACCAGGGATTTGTTTTCCTTTGATTTCATTAGTCGCAGGCGTTGCAGGCAATTCAGGAGAAACGATTTTTAATTTCAGGTTGATGTGTTCGCCAAATTCAGAAGCGAAAGCCTGTTTCATAGCCACTTCCAATTTCTTTTTCTCGTGCATTGCAGGCGAGTGCGACGTCATATCGATATAAACCTCGTCACCCATCACTTGGAAATTACTCACCAAGTCATCCACTTCTATCTCTTTCAGAAAATCCTGAACTTTTGATTTCGTCAGCATAAAATTTTATTAATCTTTGAGGTAACAAATTTACGGATTTTAAAATTAATTTAGAATCAATACGATTTGTGATTTTGTCTATGCTGATGATTTTTTGGCAGTTTGCTTTTTTAAATTTTCAGGAGCCGGGAACCTGCTGTCCGTTACAATTCCTCGCGCCTTGCTTTCCCATCGCCTGCTGTGGGATTTCCACTACCATCAGGGCTAGGGATTTTCTCTTCAAATCACGTTTTGTCAATAAAACCACAATTTTGTCATTCTGGAAGAATCTCAACAGTTGAGATTGACTTCCTCGAACCACTTCGTTAGGTTTCCTCCGGAATGACATTTATTACGGATTACCTTTTAATAGATTTAATTTAAGAGCCACTGCGTGGCTCAATATTAATAGCGTCGGGTGAAACCCGATGTCAAATAGATGTCACGACGGAAGAGCCCTGAAGGGGCGAAATGTTAATCAACATTCAAAGTCAAATTATTATCATTCGGATTTCCATTGGTGTTGAGTGCGCTGTAAGGCGTCGTGAACCAGCCATTTTTGTTCATTACAAATCGGAACTCGTAAGTTTTTCCTTTCTCGAATTGAGATTTAGGCAAAACCAATTCAAACGTATTTTTATCCTTCAAAACCATTTGATAAGCTGTATTCCCAGGATTCCAATCATTGAAAGAACCGGCAACAGACATTTTATCTATAGCTTCTGCGTTTAAATCTTTAGGAATTTTGTAAGTGAAAATCACTGTATCATTCTCAATACGATAACCATAAATCTCTTTTTTGACATCAGGCTTATTGATAATTTCAGAAGCTACCGATTCTTCTCTTGACCAATAAGGATTGGACAAATGTCTATCAATCAATCCTGCAATGTGGTTGACGATAAAATAAAGAGGCGGAAAAGCATTGTATTTGTAACCGTTTGACATAAAAATTATAGACAAATTATTATCAGGGAAAATACTGTAAGCACTTACATTTCCGCCAGAAAATCCATAAGAATATACATTCCCTGTTTTGGTGATTTCCCAGCCGTGTGCAAAAACATTTTGTTTATTGGTGTAATCAAACGGTTTCCACATCAGCTTTTTCGTCTCGTCTTTCAGGAATTGATTTTTATCCAGATGGATGCTCCATTGCAGAAAATCGGGAAGAGAAATTGCCAGTCCATTCGCAGGGTGAGCTCTCAAACCTCCAACGTGCGTGGATTTTTTATACTGTTTCAGAGAATCACTATATCTGTAAAACTGAATGCGATTCGGGATTTCTTCAAGAGAATTGGAATTGAATATGATTTTATTCTTAGCATCCGAAAACTGATTTTTTATAACAAAATCCTCAAACTTCTGGCCGGTAATCTTTTCGATAGTCATCGCCAAAAGCATATAATTGGTCTGATTATAACTATACTGATTTCCTGTCTCGAATTCCATCTTTTCTTTGGACAGCCGTTCAAAAACTTCAGCATTGAAAAGATTGGTGGGCAAATTGTTTCGTTCAAAATCCGGAATGCCAGATGAATGCGACAACAGATTTTTTATTTTCACATCCTGCCATTCTTTTGGAAGATTGTCGACATACTTCGAGATTTTATCTTCAAGCGAAAGTTGTCCTTTTTCAATCAATTGGAAAACAGCAACATTAGTAATCAGTTTCGTCGTAGAATAAACCCTGAAAAGCGAATTTGAATCCACTTTTTTATCAGATTCCAAATTTTCTCTGCCGTAATATTTTTGAAAAATAATTTTATCATTCTTCACAACACCAACCGCAAAACCCGGAATATCATAAGTTTTCATCACTTCAGTCAGGTAATTGTCGATTGATTTTGTTTGTTCTGATTTCTGGCAAAATCCTAAAAATGAAAGATTTAGGAATAATAGGATTAAAAAAGTTTGTTTCATTAGTTATAGGGTTATGACATAAGGACAATTCTGAGCTTGAATTTATTACATCGCTTAAATATAATTTTGTCATTCTGAAAGAATCTCAACAGTTTAGATTCCTCCGGAATGACAAAATTGTCTTTTTATTATTGTAAAATATGGATATCTAACTTTCCAACTGTCCTTCCCACTTACTCACCGCAGACGTCGCCAACGCATTACCCAAAACATTCGTCATACTTCTTCCCATATCGCAGAAATGGTCGATTGGTAAAATCAAAGCAATTCCTTCCACCGGAATATCAAACATTCCACAAGCGGCGACGATGATTACCAGACTCGCTCTCGGAACGCCGGCAATTCCTTTACTCGTCAACATCAAAACCAAAAGCATAATGATTTGTTGCCCCAATGGCATATCGATACCGTAAATCTGAGCAATGAAAATCGAAGCGAAAGTCATATACATCATACTTCCGTCCAGATTGAAGGAATACCCTAATGGCAAAATGAACGAAACAATCCTGCTGTTGCAACCGAATCTTTCCAGTTCTTCTACCAATTTCGGGAAAACAGCTTCGGAGCTTGTGGTGGAAAAGGCAATCAACAAAGGTTCTTTGATTCGTCGTAATAATTCGAAAAGTCTGTTTCCCAGAATCATATAACCAACTAATAAAAGCACCAGCCAAAGAACCGCCAGAGCAAAAAAGAAGTCACGAAGGTAAATAGCATAGACTTTGAAAATCTCAAAACCATTAGTCGCTACTACCGCAGAAATCGCTCCGAAAACGCCTAATGGTGCGACCCACATAATGTAACCTACCATTTTCAGAATCGCGTGGGCAATGATGTCCAATCCTTTGATAACAGGTTTTGCATAATCTTCGCCCATTGCAGACAATGCAATTCCGAACATTACGGAAAAAACCACGATTTGAAGAACCTCATTGGTAGCAAAAGCTTCGAACAAACTTTTTGGGATGATGTGCGTCACAAAGTCTTCCATAGAAAATCCTTTGCTGTTTTTGACAATGTCAGAAGCGGAAGAAACATCCTGAATCGGGAGTTGTGTCACGTGACCAGGTTCCAGCCAATTCACTAAAACCAAACCGATGGACAATGAAACCAAAGATGCTGTGATAAACCAAAGCATCGCCTTTGTCCCAACCCGACCCACCATTTTGATGTCGCCCATTTTGGCAATCCCAACCACCAAAGTAGAGAAAACCAATGGCGCAATAATCATCTGAATCAATCGGATAAAAACTGTTCCCAGCAATTTGATGTTTTTGGCGAATTCTTCCTTCGAATCGGGATAAGTGGTGTGGACAATTCCTCCTAAAACAACTCCCAAAATCAATGCGACGATAATCGCGAAAAACAGTTTGTTCTGACCTTTCATATTCTTCTTTTATTTTTTATTAGTCATAATCAATCGCTATGTGGCAATTTCATACGTCCTTATGTCAATTGTAACTGAACAAAACTAATATTTTTGAGAGAATAACCACTTATTTTTTAAATTAATATTAAGACAATCAGGAAATTCATCCGTTTCGCATCATCAAATATAAAATACGATTCACGCACAGTTAAGATTAGAAATCGTTCTTTGTATAAATCTGATTGTGAATGAAATCACCACGAAAACCAATATGAAAAGAGATGTCGAAATTGTCATTATTTCTGATGTTCATCTTGGAACTTACGGTTGCAAGGCGAAGGAATTGTTACGTTATCTCAATTCTATCCGGCCGAAGACTTTGATTCTGAATGGCGACATCATCGACATCTGGCAGTTCAAGAAATCTTATTTTCCGAAATCTCATCTGAAAGTGGTTAAGAAACTGATTTCGTTTGCGACCAAAGAATCGGAGGTTTTTTACATCACGGGGAATCACGATGAGGCGTTTCGGAATTTCACGGATTTCACATTGGGGAAACTGAAGCTTTGTAACAAACACGTTTTAAAATTGGGCGACAAGAAAGCCTGGATTTTTCACGGCGATGTTTTTGATGCGTCGGTTCAGCATAGTAAGTGGATTGCGAAGTTGGGAAGTCAGGGTTATGATTTGCTGATTGCGATTAACAATCTGGTGAATTGGTTTCTGGAGAAAATCGGTCGGGAGAAATATTCGTTCTCCAAAAAGATTAAGAATAATGTCAAGAAAGCTGTGAAATATATCGGCGATTTTGAATTGACTGCTTCCGAATTGGCGATTGAAAATAACTTCGATTACGTGATTTGCGGACACATTCATCAACCTCAAATCCGGGAAGTAATTGGGAAAAAAGGAAAATGTACGTATCTGAATTCCGGCGATTGGGTGGAAAATCTATCGGCTCTGGAATATCAAAACGGCGAATGGAAACTCTTCGTCTATGAAGACGAAAAACACACTTTGAATGACGAGGAACCTGAAGAATTAAAAGAAATGAACAGCGAGGAACTCATGAAAATAGTAACTCAAATTATATAAAAAACACAATTAATGAAAGTATTATACGCCTTCCAGGGCACAGGAAACGGACATCTTGCGAGAGCTCAGGAAATCATTCCCATTTTGAAAAAACATGCTTTGGTAGACACTTTGATTAGCGGACATCAGACGCAGCTGAAGTCAGATTTTGATATTGATTTTCGTTTCAAAGGAGTATCTTTACTTTATAATAAAACGGGCGGATTGTCTTACAAAAAGACATTTCTTGAAAACAATTTCTGCAAAGCGGCAAAGGTTATCAAAGATTTGGATTTGTCTGCTTATGATTTGATTATCAATGATTTTGAGCCATTGACGGGCTGGGCGGCGAAACTGAAAAATCTGCCAATTGTGGAACTCAGTCATCAGGCTTCTCTAACTTTTAAAGAAACACCGAAACCTGAGAAGAAAGATTGGTTGGGAAGTTTGATTCTCAATAATTACGTGCCTTGCAAAAAGAAAATCGGGTTTCATTTTGATAGTTATAATCCGAATATCAAAAAGCCGGTCATCCGACAAAAAATCAGAAAACTAAATCCTGATAACAAGGGTCATTATTTGGTTTATCTCCCGAGTTTTTCGGATGAGGTGATTACGAATTTCCTGACGAGAATCGATGTGCAGTGGAAGGTTTTTTCCAAATATGCCAAACAATCACAGAAGTTCAATAATGTTGAGATTTTCCCGATTGATGAGAAAAAATATCTGGAATTGTTCGAATCCTGTGAAGGGATTCTTTGCAACGCCGGTTTCGAAACGCCTGCGGAAGCGCTGTTTATGGACAAAAAATTATACGTGATTCCCATCGAAAATCAATACGAACAGGAATGTAATGCTTTTGCGCTTGACAAAATGGGTGTTGCTAATTCCACCAAGTTGGATTCGACAAAAATCAGGGATTGGATTAATTCTGAGAATTTGATTGAGGTCAATTATCCGGATAATATCGAAAGTATTTTGACGAAAGAGGTTTTGTATTAAACATCAATATTGTATTTAAGTTTTTTAACTTTTACTTCTGCCAAATTTATTCAGATTCAGAATCAAAGACAACATAAAATAACGTCTCAGAATCAATTCTTCTTTGTCTTCAACGTAATTATCTCCGATATTTCTGATGGCATTTTGACGCTGATTGAGAATGTCGTTGATATTGAATCTCAAGGTCATTTGTTTTTTGTAGAATTTATAATTCACACCAGCATTCCAGAAATAAGAGGTGCGGTTGAAACCTGCAGAGATATTATTGTTTTTCGTAATACTTAATTCATTAGTGAAAAACAGACTTGATTTCAGAAAATAATTGGTAATGCCGAATAAGAAATTTTGTTGCGAAGCACGTGTTTTGTCTATTCTATAATTGGTGTAATTGGAAAAATTATAATTCACACCATACGAACTGTTCAAATCCAAAATCTCTCGCAGATTCAATTTAACTTCCATTCTTGGAGAGAAATTGTAGATTGTTGAGGTAAACACAATCCCGTCTACAAAACCTTTTCTGTAGGCATAATTTGAGAAAAATGAAGGCGAGATGCGAAACTGATTTTTGTTCCACTTGTAAGTTTTGGAAAATCGGCTTTCCCAACCCATATTTTTATTTCCACTGATGTTTGTGTAAGTTCTGAACTGCCTTCCAGTATCGTCATAAATGGAAAATTCTGAGATATTGTTGTCTGTATAATCGAACTTCAATCTTAAAGAATATACGATGTTTTTCGGCGTATTTCTATTAACGAAATAGATGGAACTTGAGTTTCTCCAGGTGCTTTTCAAATCCGGATTTCCTTTTGTTTTGACCAAAGGATTGGAAATGTCTCTGTAAGGATTCAGTGTGGTCATACTTGGTGCTGAGAAATCACTCTGGTTCGACAATTCCAGGGATTTTCCATTAGAAAAATTGTAGGTAAACCTAGTTTCGTAATTTGGGAAAATAAAGTTTTTCCGGAAATCTATATTGTCATTATTGAAAACGGAATGGAAATCATTGGCATTGAACTCTAAATTTGCATTAAAGAAAAACCTGAATTTATTTTTGTTCAAATCATAGCCAATCACGGTATTTAGGGAATTGATATCCTGATTAATCGTATTGGAAAGCAAATTGTTGAAGTCTGAATATTCTCCTGTTGCGGTATTGAAATCGTGGACTTTTCTGTCGTTTTTGAGAGTCAAAGATTTGTAGGTAATATTGGTGTGAACCGTTGCTGAGTCAGAGATTGGCTCATAATATTTTACATTAGCTGTGAAATCCGTGTTTTGATTTTTGGAAAGTGAGCGCTGGTTCCGATAATCATTTTCTTCGGGAGATTGATGGAAAATAGTTGTTGTGAGATTATAATCTGTGCCACTATTGTCCGTAACGTTACTGCTGACCGAAGCGGAAAAAGTTCGGCCTTCTTTTCTAAATTTTTTGGTAATACCCAACGATTGTGAAAAATTATTGTCAATTGACTTTTGTTTTACAGAACCCGAACTGGAATTGAGTAAAATATTGTCCCGTAATGTTGAAGACTGACTATCTGCGGTACTTTCGGTTGTGTTATTATTAAAGCCGGCAGAGAAAATCAGGTTTGTAAATTGATTCAATTTTAAGATTGCATTTGAACCGAATCCCAGTCTTTGCAAATTCCTGTCGCCGGAACGTTCTGAGTTTCTGTCTAGTTTGTAGTTGGGCAAAAATGTAGTTCTGGCTGTTTTGGAATAAGTTTCTGTGTTTCTTTCGTAATAATTGGCGTTTAATCTTTCCAAATCCAGATTGTCAAATTTGTCGGAATAGCTGGCGCTTATTATTGATGTTCGGAAAATTCCCGTTCCAGAGCCTGATTTGCCAGATAATCCGGCATTGATATTATTGGAGCCTGCGGATAGAGAAAGCTTGGAATCCTGATTGATTTTTGTGAAAAATATAGCGCCATCATATCGATTGTTGGAACCATAGCCAAGCCTGAGATTGGTCAATGTGCCGCGTTTGTTTTTCTTGTCCATTTCAAAATTTACGGTCAGACTGTCTGTTGTAGGCGTACGACCAGTCAGTTCTTCTTCCTTGGTTTTGGAAGTGGTGATTTGGATTTTTTTGATGATATCTGCAGGGATTGTTTCCAGCTCTGTCTTTCCGTTTTTGTCGAATAGCGGTTTTCCGTTGATGTGGATTTTGCTTACCGATTTTCCATTGACTGTAATTTTTCCGTCCGCATCTATTTCCGCTCCGGGAATCTCCTTTATTAATTCATCAATTTTGGAATCAGGTTTTACTTTCAGGTAAGAAGTGTTGTATTCAACTGTGTCTTTTTTGATTTTTATTGGCGAAAGCGTTATTTGAACTTCCTCGATATTGGTTACAACTTCTTTGTTGAGTTTGATTGTTCCAATATCTTCATTCTGATGAATCGATTCAAATTTTCGAGAAAATGTTTTGAGTTTATCTCCCGAAATCTGTAAAAACGAAGCTTCATTTTGAAGAGGGATTTTAATGCTAAAACTTCCGCTTTTACTAGTTCCAGTGAAATTTATAATAGAAGAATCTTTTTGCTTCATTAAAGAAACAGAGATATTTTCCAGTGGATTGTTATTTTCATCAGTCACTTTTCCGTTTATGCTGTAGGTCTGAGCATTCAGCTTCAGAAAAGCGAATATTAAAATAAGCCAGAATTTTTTCATCAATAGTTTTTAGTAGAAATTAAATAGCTGATGTTGAAAGTTTAATTGTTAAATGCTATTCTCCAAAAATAGAAAAAACCCCTGAAAAATCAGAGGTTTCAAATTTTATTAAAGTTTGAAAATTAAGCTTTCAAATATCTTGCATAAGCATAACCTTCTTCGCCATCAGCGGTTTTGATTTTCCACCAGTCGTCAGAAGATTGCTCCACCAAAGTTACAGTTTCTCCTTTTGCTGCTTTACCAACAACAGAAGCGTCTGTAGAAGGTTCCTGACGGATGTTTAAGTTAGATTCGTCTGTTGCAACTGTTAAAGTAGCACCAGCCGCTAGACCAGAAACCTGAACATCAACGTTGATGTCTGTTGCTGTATAAGAGGGGTCAATTGCGCCCAAAGCATTCCAAACACTGTCTTTTGCTGCGCTGTTGGTTGCTTTTCCTGTTACATAAAGAACGCCATCCTGCTCCTGAACAGAAAGGTCAGAAAGTCCAGCAGACTGAGCCGCGGAAACTACACTTGCGTATTTATCTTGTAAGCTCATAATTATTTAACTGTTATTTTGTTATCGTATTTACCAACTTTTAGAGCATCTACAGACTCTTTCACTTTTCTTGCGTTGGCAGCAGTTGTAGAACCTGTCAATGTCAACGTTCCGGCAACATCTTCAGCTTTCACACCTTGGATATCTTTCAGAGCTGTGTTTACTTTCGCTAGAACAGCAGCGTCTACCATATTCACTTCTACGGGAGCAGCCATGGGTGCTACAGTAGCCATATCGTGAACATCTTTCACGCCTTCCACTTTTTTAAGTGCTGCGATAGCGGCTTGTTTGTCCGCTTCGGTAGCGAAAACACCGCTCAGGTGTGCTTGTCCTTCTTTTACTTCCACAGAAGTTCCAGGGTAAGCTGTGATTGCTGTAGTGGCGTTAGTTGTTAATTCTGCATCAGAAACTTTCTTTTTACAAGAAACGGCTGTCATAGAAACCATTAAGGCCAGAGCAGCAATTTTAATTGTTTTTCTCATAGGATAAAAATTAATTTATAATGTGTTTTTAAGCAGTAAAATTCATGCCAGAAGGGTTTTTGTTTGATATTTCCGACATTGAAATTTTAAACTTTCACTTATTGTAAATTTAATTTTTTTTTCGATACAGAAATTAATTTTAAATAAAATTAACATTTGTATGATGAATTGATATTTCAAACAAAAAATGGGAATGCAAAATTAATTGCATTCCCATTGTTAAGTTATATTGTCATATTGCTTTATCCTTAAAAAATTCTTTGCTATTTCTATTTTTCTATGGATTTTCAAATTATAAATTCTTTTTCTATCATCATTTCAATATGAGGTCCGTTTTGAGGATAACTTTCAAATCCGTCTATGTGACCGAGGTTAACATTATACTTTAATATTACTTGTTGAATTTTGTTTTCAAAGCTAACTGTATTGATGTGTTTTTTTTCTGTCAAATGGAGTCCTTGCCTCCCATTTGTGAAGAACAGCATTAAGTTGGATTTCTCACTCAAATCTTTATCAAAATAAAAGAAAATGTCTATATTTTCTTCATCTGAAATTTTTCTCAACTGTGATAAGAATTCTGCTTTTGCTGTAACTTTTACATTACAGTCCATTCTGAATTTTGAATTTTCAGCATTGTGTTTTTTTAAATCTGACCCAACAATTTGCAAAAAACCTTTCTTAGGGTAGACTATTTTGCTTTTATCATTGTAGATTCTTGTGATTGTGGGATTGTCAAAAGCTTTGTCCGTTGTCAAAATCACACTATGATTTTTCAATAGTTTTTCAACTTCGGTAATGATTAAAAAGTCATAATCAAAGAGTTGATGTCCACCTGTCCCAATTTTCAATTTCTTTTTTTCTTGATAGACAAAAAGAAATCCGTCTGAATATTTGCTAATTAAAGTTTTTAATTCTTCAACTATTTTTTCTGTATGGTCGGTGACAAAAGTTGCAGAAAGTTCTGCTGGATTATCTGCGTGCCCTCCATAACCTTTATTAAATTCAAAATATTCGAATTCGTACAAGTCTATTGGGAATTCAAAATACCAGTATGTTCCTAATATCATTTAAAGGTTTTTATTAAATCTAATTTCTGCTTACTTAATCCTCAAAAACTCCTTCGCCAGCTCAATCATTTTCGGGTCGCCAGTGTATTTTCCTTTTTCGTCGGAGAGTTTCACGGTCGGAATCCATTCGTTATTAATGCCTTTTACGCTGATAAGTTTCATAACGATATTCATTGGTTTCAGTCCAACATCATTCGTCAGATTGGTTCCGATTCCAAACGAAATCCCGATTCTTCCTTTGCAGTAATTCGTGATTTCTTCTACTTTTTCGAGATTCAAACCATCAGAGAAAATAATATATTTGAATAATGGATTGATGCCTTGTTTATGATAATGCGCAATGGTTTTGTCCGCAAATTCCAAAGGGTCACCGCTGTCGTGACGAACGCCGTCAAACAACTTCGCAAATTTCTTATCAAACTGCTGGAAGAAAACTTCCGTCGTATAAGTGTCGGAAAGTGCAACACCCAAATCACCACGGTAAACATCCACCCAATTTTCCAATGCGATAGAATTGGCCATCTTGAAACCAAATTCTGCCGCGTGAAACATAAACCATTCGTGGGCGTGCGTTCCGATTGGTTTTACGTTGTAAAGCATTGCCAAATGAACATTCGAAGTTCCTGTAAAAGTGGATTTTTTATCCTGAATCAAAGCATCCATCACCAATCTGTGAACCTTGTAAGAATGTCTTCTTCGCGTCCCAAATTCGGCAAACGGGACACCGAGTTCTGTAAGGTGCACGGCTTTTTCCACGGTTTTATCGATGACTTCTTCGTTGGTTTGTCTTTCCAGATGGTTCATCTCGTAATGCAATTCACTGATGAGCGCCAAAAGAGGAACTTCCCAAAGAATCGTTCTGTACCAAAGTCCTTCTACAGAAACTTTCAGCTCATTGCCGTGTTGTTCAATTTTCACTTCCGAAGGGTCGTAATGAAAACCTTCCAGAAAATCGAGATAGGGAAGGGCAAGATATGGACAAGTGACTTTGAGATATTTTTTTTCGTCTTTGGTCAATTTTAATTCTGCCATAGCATTGACAGATTTTCTGAGTTCGTCTGCGAAACCTTCCGGAAATTCGTGCTTTCCTCGGTTGATGAATTCGTATTTTACAATCTCGTTGGTAAATAATTTCACGACTGCATTTTGCATTGTGATTTTATAAAAGTCATTATCCAGAATAGAATTCAGCCGAACTTCGCGCATAAAAATATCGTTTACACAAATCTAAGGAATTTTGTTGAGGAGAATTTTGAAATTGATTGATTTTAATCATTAATACGATGTACTTTCTACATAATGAAATTTACAATTCTTACTTTTGCAAAAATTATTTGAAATGGTAAAAGCGCTGATGTATTTTGTGATCGGAACGTTAATTAGTTTTTTCCTGAGACGTCTTACGGGAAGTCCGGTGGATTTCTGGGTGGAACTTTATGTTGCTTCCGCTTTTGGGATTGGCTGGGGACTGGCTTATTTTGTTGACCATCCGGATTGGCCTTTGCCCAAGAAAATGGGAATTTCTTTTATTGGAATTGTTTTCTTAGTCATTGTTGGATTGATATTTTTCAATTTTGAAACCGCTGTTCCATCGATCATTAAGTTCTCTACGGTTTTCGTAGCTTATTACATGATTGCAAGTTTTAGAGAAAGCAAATCGTTGAGGTATTAATTATCTGATGGCATTTAGCTTTTGACTATTTGCTTTCAATATGATATTTATAATTTATAAAAAAGCCAGACTTCTCAGGAAATCTGGCTTTTTTATTTTTAATGAATCATCAGGAAGCTTATGAGTGCTAATCCTATAATTAAAAAAGTAAAAGCAAAGAAGTTGAACCAAAGCGTTAAAAATCCAATGAGTATGCTGACTCTCTTTTTAGTATTATAAACTTGTTTGTGCGCAATGAAAAAGTAGATGATATCATAAAAGAAAATACAGAAAATCCCTAAGTACAACAATTTGTTGATAAATGGCACGCTGCAGTATTCTGAAACTTTGTATAATAGTAATGAAAGTAATAAAGACAACAAAAGAAATGAAAAGTAATGTAATGTAAAAATACCGTGGTCGAAATACCACCATCTCTTTTTGTTATGAAACAGCCATAAAATAAAGGCAAAAATCGGAAGGTAAATAAAAAGTGCTTTTGGAAGATTATGTATGGTTGTTTCTATAAATCCTGTTAAAATCTCACTCTTTTTGTAGCCTTTTTTTTGTAATTCAGCAAGTTTGTTGTGCACTGGTCGATTAATAAAATTCTCGTCAGAAATAGCAATTTCATCAGCTTCCAGTTTTTTGTCCATATCGAACGATTCTTCAATATCATTGATTTTTGAAGAGTCTGTAAGAATAGGACTATACTTGGCAATGAGTATACTGTCTTCTTTGGTTAATTTTTCTTTGGCTTTAGCGTCGTTAAGAGCTTTATTTATTTCGGAGATTTTATCCTTTTGAGAAAATAATTTTGTCTTTCCTTTTCCTTCAAAATTGATGTTGAAAGGCGGGAACACCGCAAATAGAAAAAATGTAATGAAACTGACAAAAATATAAAGTTTCACTGGCGGCACAAATTGCTGACGCTTCCCTTCGAGATAAGTACTTGTTAATTTACCAGGTTTGAAGAACAGGTTTTTCAAAGTTCCCCAGAATTGTCCATCATAATGTGTGAAGTCTTCTACGAAATGAGTGAACAGATAATGGAAAGGCTGTCTTGTCTGGATGTTCTGTTGTCCGCAATGTGGGCAATAATGTTCCTCTACAATATGTCCGCAATTCAGGCAGTCTTTTTCTTCTCTCAGTTTTCCGTGGCTCATTTTAGAATTTTCCTCAAAAATATAAAAAAGCAATATTATATAAGAGGTCGAATATTAATTAATTTTAAATATCTACTTCTTGATTTATTCCAATAACTCATTAATAATTAGAAAATTAAAATATTTCTTTGGGTAAAGTTTTTCATCCGGGAAAATTTTGCTACCTTTGCACACCCGTAAGGGAAAATTATGTTTAATCGTAAACGATAAATTGTGAATACATTAAGTTACAAAACAGTATCGGCAAACAAGGCTACAGCAAATAAAGAATGGGTTGTTGTAGACGCTGCTGAGCAACCGTTGGGAAGACTAGCTTCTACCGTTGCAAAGATTTTGAGAGGTAAGCACAAAACGAATTACACACCACACGTAGATTGTGGAGACAATGTAATCGTTTTGAACGCTGGGAAAGTTACACTTTCCGGAAACAAGTGGGCAGATAAAACTTACATCTGGCATACAGGGTATCCTGGTGGTCAGAAGTTTATGACTGCTGAGGAGCTTAAGAAAAAAGATGCTCTTAAAGTATTAGAAAGATCTGTAAAGGGAATGCTTCCTAAAAACAGATTAGGTTCGGCTTTATTCAAAAACCTTTATTTATATGAAGGAACTGAGCACAAACACGAAGCACAGCAGCCTAAAGTAATCAATGTTAACGAATTCAAATAATTAATATGTCTACAGTACACAAAATCGGAAGAAGAAAAACTTCTGTTGCAAGAGTGTTTGTTAAGCCAGGAACTGGTAACATCACGATAAACGGTAAAGATGTTAAGACTTATTTCTGTACAGATGTTTTGGTTTACAAAGTAAATCAGCCATTTTTGTTAACAGAAACGCTTGAGCAATACGATCTTAAAGTTAATGTTTTTGGTGGAGGAATCACTGGTCAAGCTGAGGCTATCAGACTAGGCGTTTCTAGAGCATTGTGTGAAATCAATGAAGAATTCAGATTGCTTCTTAAACCACACGGATTGTTGACTAGAGATGCAAGAATGGTAGAGAGAAAGAAACCAGGTCAGAAAAAAGCGAGAAAGAGATTCCAATTCTCAAAACGTTAATTTTTCGGATTCAAGATATCAGACACAAGATACAAGACTTTATGTTTTATACTTGGTTCTCGCGTCTTGGCTCTATTATTTAAACAAAATATTGCCCGTTACGTTTAGCATCCAAACTTTACTCCCATCTAAAGTAAAGTTGATTGCGGAAAAGCGGAAAGTAAACTAACAAAAAACAAGAAAACATGGCAAAAGCAAATGTAAAAGACCTTTTAGAGGCTGGCGTACACTTCGGTCACATGACACGTAAGTGGAATCCAAATATGGCTCCATACATTTTCATGGAGAAAAACGGTATTCACATCGTAGATTTACATAAAACAGCTGTTAAATTGGACGAGGCTTGTGTAGCTTTGGAAAAATTAACTTCTGCTGGTAAAAAAGTTCTTTTCGTAGCAACTAAAAAGCAAGCGAAAGAAGTAGTAGCAAAACACGCTGCTGAACTTAACATGCCTTACATCACAGAAAGATGGCCGGGTGGTATGCTTACAAACTTTGTAACTATCAGAAAAGCAGTTAAGAAAATGAACCAAATCGACAAAATGAAGAAAGATGGTACTTTCGAAACTTTGTCTAAAAAAGAAAGATTACAAGTAGATCGTCAAAGAGCAAATCTTGAAAAAAACTTAGGTTCTATTTCTGACATGGTTCGTCTTCCTTCAGCTATTTTCGTAGTTGACATTATGAGAGAGCACATCGCAGTAACTGAAGCAAAAAAATTGGGTATCCCAGTTTTCGGTATCGTAGATACTAACTCAGATCCAAGAAAAGTGGATTTCGTAATCCCAGGAAATGATGATGCTTCAAAATCTATTGATATGTTGTTGAGCGTAGTTTCAGAATCTATCAAAGAAGGTTTATCTCAAAGAAAAGCAGATAAAGAAAAATCTAAAGAAGAAGGCGAAAAAGTTTCTGCAGACGCAGATGCTGATTTCGATGCTGAATAATTAGAAACTTTTCTTAACATATAAAAGCGGTTCAATTTATTGAATCGCTTTTTTGTTGTATAATATTTTGGGCGCCTATCTCCGCCTTCCACTCCCGCTTTTTTGCTCGTCGTTCCTCCTCACAAAAAGAGCTCCGTTCAAGTCGGGGCGCAGATTCGGTATCCAATCAACATTCGGCAATCAATACAAACAAAAAACCCTTTCAGAGCTCGTTACTCTAAAAGGGTTTATGTATTATTTAATCAAAGGAACCAGACCAATAGCAAAAAGCCAATCGCCAGCAGCCAAATGCTACCCTTTGAATTCTCCCATTGCAATAAACTTATCTTGTCTTTCCGAAACCAATTTCTCAACAGGCAATTTAGAAAGCGTTTTGATGTCTTTCAAGATATATTTCTTCACATTCTCAAAAGTCGTTGCGTTGTCATAATGCGCGCCACCAAGCGGTTCTGGGATAATGTCATCAATCAGTTTCTGTTTCAACATATCTTCCGCTGTCAGTTTCATTGTTGTGGCTGCAGTTTCTTTGTATTCCCAGCTTCTCCAAAGAATCGCTGAACAGTTTTCCGGAGAAATCACAGAATACCAGGTGTTTTCCAACATATAAACCTTGTTTCCAACACCAATTCCCAATGCACCTCCACTGGCACCTTCACCGATGATAATCGTGATAATAGGCGTTTTAAGAGAACACATTTCGAAGATGTTTCTGGCAATCGCTTCACCTTGTCCACGTTCTTCTGCCTCAAGACCAGGATAAGCACCAGGTGTATCAACAAAAGTTATCACAGGAATGTTGAATTTCTCTGCCAGTTTCATCAATCTAAGCGCCTTTCTGTAACCTTCTGGGTTAGACATCCCAAAACGTCTGTGCTGGCGTTCTTTGGTCGTTCTACCTTTCTGAGTTCCGATGAGCATTACGGTATTTCCGCTGATGCTGGCAATTCCGCCAATCATAGCCGGATCGTCACCGAAATTTCTATCACCGTGCAATTCCACAAAACTTCCTGCATCTGCCAAACCGTTGATATAATCCAATGTGTAAGGTCTGTCCGGATGTCTCGAAAGCTGAACTTTTTGCCAAGGCGTGAGGTTTCCGTATATTTTTTTCTTAGTTTCTTCTATTTTGGTTTTGATCTTTTTGCAGGATTCATCTACATCAATGCCACTTTCTGTACCCAGTTGCACACATTTTTCGTACTGATCTATCAATTCCTTTACAGGTTGTTCAAATTCTAAATATTCCATGTTTTGTTTGGATTAAACCCTCAAAAATAATGTTTTTTTTATAAATCGATTTTGAAAAAGATAATTAATTTGAGCTAATTGCTTTTTCTATTCTTTTTAACGTTTCTTCTTTGCCGATAATGTTCATAATATCCGGAACGTCAGGGCCTTTCAGTTCTCCAACTAATGCTAATCGAAGCGGCATCATTACTTTTCCCATTCCCAAAGAATGTTCTTCTGCAAAATGATGAATCGCTTCTTTCAAAGTTTCAGAATCAAACTCGGAAGTTTCAAGTTTTACTGAAAAATCTTTTAAAATAGCCGAAGTTGTATCGTTCCATGCTTTCTTTAAAGCTTTTTCGTCGTAAGAAGTTGGTGCTTCGAAGAAGAACTTTCCATTTTCATTAATGTTGTAAATGTCTGCGACAAAAGTTGCTCTTTCTTTCATTAATGAAACGATTTTCAATAATTTGTCATCTGAAAAATTATATGTATTCACTTCATCAATTTCCTTTAATAAAACCAAAACTTCTTCATTAGATTTAGTTTTAAGATATTCCTGATTGAACCATTTGGCTTTCTGAGGATCGAATCTTGCACCCGCTTTATGAACTTTATGAAGGTCAAATTCAGTAACCATTTCGTGCATAGAAACAATCTCTCTGTCATTTGCTGGTGTCCAACCTAACAGTGCAGTCATATTAATAAAAGCTTCCGGGAAATAACCTGATTCTTTATAACCTTTCCAGATCTCATCACTTTCAGGATCTTTGAAATCCATCGGGAAAACCGGAAAACCGAATTTTGCGCCGTCTCTTTTGCTTAATTTTCCTTTGCCTTCTGGTTTTAGAATTAATGATAAATGGGCAAATTCAGGCGCTTCCCAATTCATTGCTTCATATAGTAAAACGTGCAAAGGCATTGATGGAAGCCATTCTTCTCCTCGGATGACGTGAGAGATTTTCATCTCAAAATCATCAACCACATTAGCGAAATGATAAGTTGGCATTCCATCATTTTTGATCAGAACTTTATCATCCAAAGTATTGGTGTTCACAGAGAAATTTCCTCTGATAATATCTTGGAGATTAAGCGTTCTGTCAATCGGCATTTTGAAACGAACCACATAAGGAACATTCTCATCCAACAATTTCCGAACTTCTTCGGCAGAAAGAGAAATACTGTTTCTCAATTGCTGTCTTGTTTGATGATTGTAGGCAAAGACATCACCTCTCGCTTCGAAGTCTTTACGGATCGCATCCAATTCTTCCGGCGTGTCAAAAGCAAGGTAAGCATAATCTGTTTTCAGGATTTGCTCTTTGTATCTGTCGTAAATATCTCTTCTTTCAGATTGTCTGTAAGGCGCATAAGGTCCACCAACTCTAGGGCTTTCATCGGGAATAATCCCGCACCATTCCAGAGAATTCATAATATAATCTTCCGCACCTTCTACATATCTTGCGGTATCTGTATCCTCGATTCTGAGAACAAATTCACCACCTTGATTCTTCGCAAACAGATAATCATATAAAGCAGTTCTCACACCACCTAAATGTAAAGCTCCCGTTGGACTTGGCGCAAAACGCACTCTTACTTTTTTCATTTTTTATATTTATTTTCAGAAGTCAAGTTATTGACTAAAAAATTGTGGTGCAAAATTAAGAAATTCTGAGCGTTTTGCCTTTTGAATTTGGCTAATATTTTCCGAAACAGTATTTTTGTTGATTAAAATAAAAACTATGTTGGAAATAGGCGAAAGACCTTGGGGAAAATATTTTGTATTAGCAGATGAACCTCATTACAAATTAAAAAGAATTGAAGTGGATCCTGGTCAAAAACTGTCTTACCAGTTTCATTACAAAAGACAAGAGCAATGGACGATTATCGAAGGTAACGCAACGATTGTTTTGGACGGAGAAGAAATCCCATTGGCTTATGGACAAAGTATTTTTATTCCGCTAGGAGCAAAACATAGGATTATGAATCTTACTGATAAACCCGTTGTTTTCATAGAAGTTCAGACGGGAACTTATTTTGGTGAGGAGGATATTGTGAGGTTGGAGGATGAGTATGATAGGGAATAACTTTTATAAAAGCGATGAGTAATAGTTAGTACTTATCGTTTTTTTTATATATAATTTTTATTGTAATTATTTTGATGAAAAAAGCAATTTGTCTTTTTATAATTGGAGAAAAATATAAAAAAATATATCTCAAAAACAGGGTCCAGTTTCTTGATTATGCAAATAAGTGTAATGCTAATTTAATCATTTTAGATAGGCCTATTGATGAATCTTTTCATAGAAATATTTTGTCTCAGAAACTTTTAATACCTTCTGTGTTGATTGATTATGATGTAGTTTTATTTTTAGATTTGGATATCTTGATATCTGATGTTGCACCATCTATATTCGATTATTTACCAGTGGATAAGTGTTTTGGAGCTGTTCTTGATCCAAGAAATACAGATGAGTTTAATAAAACTTGGCAACATATTCCAAGAATATTGGAGGAAACTGATAAAAGCTATTTTACGGATAGAAATTTTAAACAAAATCCTTTACTTAAGGGAAGCATAAATGGAGGGGTATTTATATTTAGACCAAAAATTGTTTTTGATGTTTTTAAAGATTATTATTATTCGAACCATAACCAAGGTGAACTGAATAGTTTTGAAGAAACACCATTTGCATATTTTTCACAAATTTATGATTGGTTTGAACCTTTACCATTAAAATTTAATGCACAAGTATTATATAAGGTGAAAGGCACAGAGAAAGGGAGAATTGTTGAAAGAGAAGAACAAAAAATATGGAAATTTTTTAGAAAATTATACTACAAAAAAACAGGAAATTGTTTTTATCCAACTTCAAATTACAAGGAGTTTGTTAAAGATATTATGAAGAATAATTATTTTATTCATTTTTCAGGTAAATATCCTATTATTTATAGATAATATGTTTAGTAAGATTTTAAAAATATTGACTAATTCCACAATTACTTATGGAATTACTGTAAATAATGAAGCTGATGAAGTAAGAAAACTTCTGGATCATCTTATTCCGCTAATTGATGAAAATGATGAAATTATTGTAATGCAGGATATTACGAAAGAAAACGCTGATGTTACAAAAATTTTAGATTCTTACGGAAGGAAAATCGTACGAATCACTTCTAGATTAGAAGGTGATTTTTCAACGTTTAAAAATAACTTGATATCCCACGCTACAAAACAATATTTATTTCAAATTGATGCGGATGAATATCCACAGAAGAAGCTAATAGAAAATCTTAAATTCTTTCTGTTGAAAAATTTTAACTATGATTGTTTTGTAGTCCCTCGGATAAATATTGTTAAGGGAATTACAGATTCGGATATTAAAAATTGGAATTGGAATGTAGATGAAAAAGGTTATGTAAATTTTCCAGACTATCAAAATAGAATTTTTAAATTAGGCAAGAATATAAAATGGCAGAATAAGATTCACGAAGTACTTATCAATTTCAAAAAAGTAAAAAAGATGCCATCTTATAATGAAGATTATTGTTTAGTTCATATCAAAAGTATTGATAGACAGAGAAATCAAAATACTTTTTACGATACTTTATAGTTAAAAATTAAACATAAGAATTTATCATCGTGCAAAAAATAAAAGTCATATTCGATCTCGAAGTTATAGGAAACGCCTACAAAAATAATCAAACGGGAGTATACAGAGTCGCTTATGAGATCTTTAGTCGCTTTGCATCGCGAGGGGATTTAAAAGTTCTATATTCTAACTTTAATTTTAATAAAGATAATCATACAAATTCAAAGATTGATCGGTTTATTTCTGAAAATCAAATGGCGATAAAACCTGCCAATAACTGTAAGAAATTTACATTTCTTCCCTTTCGTAAAGAAAAATTTTTCAAAAAAATATACAAAAAATTTGGATTATTTGATTATAAAATTAGCTATAATAAAGAAGTTGATACGTTCAATATCTATCATTCATTATTCTATCCAATTCACGAAAGTCTGGCTAAATTTCCAGATATTAAAAAAATTGTAACAATACATGATTTGATCCCCGTATTATTCCCGCAGTACAATTCTAATACAAAGCTTTTGGAAAATACTATTACAAGCATTGGTAAGAATAATTTTGCAATCTGCGTATCAGAAAACACAAAAAAGGACTTATTAGAATATGCTCCGCAAATTGATCCTAACAAAGTTTTTGTGAGTCTTTTAGCAGCATCACCAGAACTTTTTTATGAATGTAAAAACGAGTCAAAGTTCTCGGAAGTTCAAGAGAAATATAATATTCCAGAAAAGTATTTTTTAAGCCTAAGTACTTTAGAGCCACGTAAAAATATTGATCACGTCATTCGAAGTTTTGTGAGATTGATTTCTGACAAAAAAATTCATGATCTTAGTTTAGTTTTAGTTGGTGACAAAGGTTGGGATTTCGATGAAATATTCCGTGAATTTGGTCATGCCAAAGATTTTCAAGATAGAATAATCATAACGGGACGAATTCCCGATGAAGATTTGGCAAGTATTTACAGTCACGCCAACTCGTTTTACTATATTTCCTTTTATGAAGGATTTGGACTTCCGCCATTAGAGGCAATGCAATGTGGCACGCCAAGTGTGGTTTCTGATACATCGTCATTACCAGAAGTCGTAGGAGACGCTGGAATATTGTTGGATCCAAAAGATCAGGAAAGCCTTGTAAAATCTATGTGGAACCTTTACAGTGATGAGCTTTACAGAAATGAACTAAGTGAAAAATCGCTTTTGCAAGCCAAAAAATTTTCGTGGGAAAAGACAGTTCAACAACATATTGATATTTATAAGCAAATATTAAGTTTTTAATATTAAGTGAATATGAAAATATTATTAGATCCACAGATTTTCAACCAGCAAACTTATGGTGGGATATCAAGATATTACACAGAAATATTTTCTGAACTTGATAAAAGAGAAGATGTTGAAGTCGTTTTACCAATATTTTATACGGATAATTTTTATCTCAAAACAAGCAATCTTCTTTCTAAAAATAAAATTCTAGTATCATTTTATAATGTTCTTTCATTTTTTAAAATAAGTACAAAAACACTTAGAAAGAAAAAATCGGAGAAATTTTTAAGAAAAGTTTGTCAGGATAACTATTACGATATTTTTGTTCCTACTTATTACAATCCTTATTTTCTTGATTTAATAGGAGAAAAACCTTTTGTGTTGACTGTTTATGATATGATTCACGAATTATTTCCAGAGTATTTTTCGGATGATCCTTATAGAGTAACAGAATATAAAAAGGAACTGATTTATAAAGCCACTCGCATCATCGCAGTATCTCACAATACAAAAAAAGATATTCTAAGAATTTTCCCAGATATTGATAGCGAAAAAATTCATGTGATTCACCACGGGAGTTCAATAAAAATTGAAGAGAACAGCAAAGTCAATTTGCCGAAGAATTATATTTTATACGTCGGATCCAGAGCCGATTATAAAAATTTCAGATTTTTGGTCAATGCTATAAAACCAATTCTAAAAGATAATCAAGATTTGGTTTTATTAGCTGCTGGTGGTGGTGAATTTAAAGATGACGAAATCAACTACATCGAAGAAAAAGGTCTGAGCCAACAAATTCAGCAGAAGAATTTTGAGGAAAACGAGTTAGGACAATTCTATAAAAATGCGAAATTTTTTGTTTTTCCATCACAATATGAAGGATTTGGAATACCGGTTCTCGAATCAATGGCTTGCGGATGTCCTATCATCCTTTCCAACAGCGCATCTTTCCCAGAAGTTGCCGGAGATGCAGGTATATATTTTGATAGTACGTCAGAAGAGGATTTAAGAGACAAAATCAGAATGTTATTAGATAGTGATAATTTAAGAACACAATTCTCCGAAAAAGGATTGGAGCAGGTGAAAAAATTTGATTGGAAAGTGGCAGCAAAACAATGTTTGGAGGTTTACAGACAAGCAGTAGAAGATAAGAGAAAATGAAATTAACAGTACTAACAATCAACTATAATAATAAAGAAGGTCTGATTAAAACTTTTGAATCTGTCCGAGCTCAGACTTGGAAGGATTTTGAGTTTATTGTAATTGACGGTGGAAGCACTGATGGTGGTAAAGAACTGATTGAACAAAATGATCAGATAAATTACTGGGTTTCTGAGAAAGATTCTGGTGTTTACAACGCCATGAACAAAGGAATTAAGAAGGCAGAAGGCGATTACATCATCTTTATGAATAGTGGCGATTTCTTTTATGATGAGTTTGTTCTGGAAAAAGTGAGTGCTGAATTCGATTCTGATATTGATATTCTATATGGAGATTCTGTTTTCTTTAATGACAAAGGTTACCGCAAAGTTATAAAAGCTCCGGATAAATTAACCTTTGGTTTCTTCTATGATGGTGGACTTAATCATCAGGCCGTCTTTATCAAAAAATCGTTATTTAATGATTACGGTTATTACAATGAAGAGTATAAAATTTGTGCAGACTGGGAGTTTTTTATTATTATGGTTTGTCTTAATAATGTGTCATTCAAACATTTGAAGCAGATTATTTGTTATTATGATTTCTCCGGTATATCTGCAAAAGTGGAAAACCTACCAATATATATCCAAGAAAGAGAAATCACTTTGAATAAATATTTTCCAGCATTTCGAGACGATGCGGAATTGACAAGGGAAACCCGAACAAAAAGAGTAAAGCAAGTTTTACACATCAAAAAATATCCTGTAGCTTGGCGTATATTTAAATGGATAATCAGCTTGTTTCTCTTGTTCTTACCGAGAATTCAAAAAAAATCATCTGAAAAATAATTTGTATTTCTTGCTGAGATTTAGATCTTTTAATAGAAATTAAATTTAGTTTACTATTTCGAAATTAATTTCGCATAAATTTTCGGGTAATAATAGTACAATCTCACATAAAGATAAAATTCTAAACCAATATCTTTAACAGGATATTCTAAAAAAGACTTAAAAGATTGTCGGATGATCTCCTTTTCGGTCAGCATTTCTTCTTCATTTGTATTTCTAAGAATACGTTTGATGACCATCAAAAGTTTGCGGATAAAATCTTTTATTACTTTTCCATTATCTCTAAGTTGAGTTCTGCTTTGCCAAAATTGGAAAACATCCATTATCGCCAGATAAAAATTGTAGGCAGTTTCTGGTGAGAGACTATGCGAAAGACTATCGTCGTGCTGTATGTAATGGTAAAGTTTTTTGTTGGATTTGACGACTTTCAGCGCTTTGTCAAAAACCTTAAAAAGCGTTGAGTAATCTTCAAAACACTTTAAGTTTTCTGGAAAGTCCACATTTTTGAAAAAAGAAACTTTGTATAATTTTCCCCATGGATGGCTTTGGATCACATTATCTTCCAATAAAAGTGATAGCGCTCGTTTCCCGTCAAATACTTTTTCCTCAGATGTGGCTTTGTGAAAAACCACGGTTCCATTTTCGTCTTCATATGAAGCTTCAATAATAGAAATATCAGCATTTTCTTCGGTCAATAATCGATACAATTCTGAACAGTAATCCGGTTCAACCCAATCATCAGAATCTACAAAACAGATGTATTCGCCAGTTGCTTCTTTTAAACCGTTATTTCTCGCTTTAGAAACTCCAGAATTACTTTGGACAAAGATGTTGATTCTTTCATCTTTAAGTTTGAAGTCTTGATAAATTTTTGAGCTGTTATCCTTGGAGCCATCATCAATCAAAATAATTTCGAGATTATCGTAGGATTGTTGAATGACAGAATTCAGACATTTTTCCAATGTCCTTTCGGCATTATAACAAGGGATGATTACGCTGATCAGTGGATAATTATTCATGAGAATTTTTTGATGAAGAAAAATTTATATTTGAATAAAAATCATTCCTTTTTACTTTTAAATGGCTATACTTGCCGAATATTTAGGTCAAATTTAATAAAAATATCTCAAGCGAAAAAAATCGTGACTTGACTGTTTTTATTAATTTTGGCATAAAGTTGAATTAACTCACTAGAAGCTTCAAAACATATAAACGAAATTTCCACCGATATGAATATAATTTATTTGGTATTTGGCAATAAAATGGACAATTATCAGCAAGTCTATTTCTCTGCATACACAGCCTTTGTGCACAAAAATACCGAAGACAGGATTATCGTGCTGGCGGAAGATCCGTCGTTGTTCAAATCTTTTCATGATGAAATAGAAATCATACCTATAAACCGGGAATTGATTAAAGAGTGGGAAGGCGAGTATCAATTTTTTTGGAGAGTAAAAATCAAAGCATTACAATTAGTTGCTGAAAAATATCCATCAGACTCTATTCTGTATTTGGATGGAGATACGTTCTTTTATCAGAATATGGATTCTCTCCGTGAGGGAATGAAAAATGGACAGAATTATATGCATGTAGAAGAAGGTAAAATATCTATTCTATCTTCCAAAACTGAAAAATTGATGTGGAAACAGATGAAAGGGAAATCGTACTTTAATACCAAAGTCGATAACAACTCAACGATGTGGAATGCCGGTTTAATCGGGATTTCTCCAAAACATTTTGCTTGTCTCGATTTAACTTTAGGGATTAATGATGCGATGTGTGCAGACGGCGTTACAAGAAGATTGATCGAACAGTTTGCATTTTCTTTGGGACTCAACGAGTTTTCAAAATTGAAACCTGCAGCTCACGTTGTCGGTCATTATTGGGGAAATAAGGCAGAATGGAATCAGATTATCAGTCATTTTTTGAAAGAAATTTTTATGAAGGATTATTCGTTGGATGAAATAGTTGAAAGGATCAGACAAATTGATTTCAGTAAAATTCCAGTAAAAGTTAAGGAATCCAGTACACAAAGAAAACTCAAAAACTTGGTTGACAAATTTTATAATAATAAAAAACCTCTCTATATTAAGAAATAAAACTATTTAAAAAATTGAATTACTCTTTCAAAGTTCTGTAAGTTTCGTACACGTATAAACTTTGAAGGTAACTGATTTTCAATCCATTGATGCCATCAAAAATTCCAAGTTTTAGAAAGTACGTTTTAAAGAATTTGAAAATAACTTTGCTCCATTGTATAATGAAGTTATATTTTTCACCTTTCAGTTGAAGTTCCTCACCTTTTAATCTGCCGTATGACCGCATTTTATTTTTAAACTGATCGTAATTTTCAAAAGAATAATGAAGAAGCTTGTGTCTTAAAACGCCAACAGTTCCATTGACTTCTAAAGTCTCGTGCACTTTTTTATTTTTGGAATAATGTGCTTTCGACTTTCTGAATAAGCGAAAATTTTTATCATTCTGAGTTCCTGAAAAATTGATTTTTTCCCGTCCTAGAAAGAACGTTCTGTAAAAATAGTAAGCATCTTTTGCATTTGGATTTTCCACAGTTTTCAAAATTTCCTTTCGTAATTTCGGCGTGATTCTCTCATCACCATCCAAAAATAAAACCCAGTCATTTTTTGCATTGTCCAAAGCGAGATTTCGTTGTTTGGTAAAATCTTCAAATTTATTCTGAATAATTTTTACTTTAGGAAATGTACGCGCGATTTCCACAGTTTGGTCTGTGCTGAAAGAATCGACAACAATAACCTCATCGCAAAAGTCAAAACATTGAAGAACTTCCCGAATATTCTCTTGCTCGTTATACGTTATGATTAAACCACTTACATCCATCGCTACATTTTCTAACCTTTGAGTATGCTATATAAATACTTTTAAAAAAGCTTTAGCCTGCCAAAGATAAGTTTTAATTTGAATTTTAAAAGAGACTCATTTCCCTTGATGTCAATTCGGCACAATTCGTATGGCTCTTTGGTCGGGAAATAATTAATTTTATTTCCTATTCTAACAGCAAATTCGATTCCTAAATTTTTTAAAAGCAGAAACAGAGCAGTTTTTTTTAGGTTATTTTTCGGATAACCACCGTAAGGATATGCCAAAACTTTAGAATAAATTATTCTTTCTTTATCAAGAATATTCATATTCTCTTTCAGATCATTTTCGATAGATTCTAAACTGGAATTCTTAAAATTATCGTGATTATGGCTGTGAAGTGCAATTTCAATTTTTTTACTATCCAAATTCCGAATATCTTCAAAGCTCATCATTTGATATGATTTATAACCTTGCTGAATAAATTTTGTAGGAATAAAAATCGTTGACTTGAGATTGTATTTTTCTAATAATGATGGAAGGTATTGGACATTGTTTTCATACCCGTCATCAAAAGTAATAATGATTTTTTTACGGCAAGTCTTATGGATTTCACTGAAAAAAATAGAATTAAAATGATTTTGACTGAGGTAAGAAAATTGCTTTTCTAAGTTTTCAGGACTTATGGTAAGTTCCTCTGCACTGTCTTTTTCGATTTGATGGTACATCAAAATGGTCAATCTATTCTGTGGAACCGCAAAAAGGTAAAGCCTAAAGTATACAGTGACGAATATTCCTAAAGCCAAAAGAACGTAAAGCCAAATCATGCGGAATAGACATTTTTCATTCCCAATTGTTTCAGTTTTACTTTTTCTCGTAACTTGATATATTTAAGAAAGGTGTAGTAAGCAAGTGTTTTTGCAACATAAAACCCAGCAAATCCATCCAGAAAACCAAATTTAAAAAAGAAGACTTTATTAAATTCAAAAATGGGATTAAAAATAATTTTGAGACGGTTTATTTTTTTGCCTCTCACAAACATTTTTTCAGCCATCATATCAGAATAAGTATTGATTTTCATCACGTGATGGTGGATGCATCTGTAAGTGTAATGATCAATATTTCCTTCTAAAACTCCGACTTTTTCCGTAGTAATGAGGAATTCGTGCACTTTGTCATCAGAATATTTTGCAGTATTTCTTTTAAAAAGCCTTTCACGCATCACATTTCCCCAACCGCCGTGCCGGATGATATGAATTCCTAAATGATTGATGAACTTTGCTTTATAGACACTATACGGTGCATTAGGAGAATCTATAATTTTATATATAGATTTTTTAAGACATTGATCGGGAACTTCATCGGCGTCAAGAAAAAGAACCCAATCCTTTGTACAGAGATTTAAGGCGTAATTCTTTTGTTCGCCATATCCCTCAAATTTTTTTTCAAAAAACTTTACTTTTGAATGTTCTGTGCAGACTTGTTTTGTATTGTCCGTTGAGAAACTGTCAACAATAATAATTTCATCCACGATATCTTCTAAAGCGTTCAGAAGACGGACCATATTGTCTTCCTCATTATAGGTGATGACAGCAAGCGAAAGAGACATGATTTAAAACTCTAAAACCGTTTTCTCGATGATTTTAACACAATCCAACAATTGCTCTTCTGTAATTACCAAAGGCGGAGCCAATCTGATGATGTTACCGTGCGTTGGTTTAGCCAGAAGTCCGTTTTCTTTCAGTTGGACACAAATATTCCACGCAGTTTTGCTGTCTGGGGAATCATTGATAAGAATGGCATTTAGTAAGCCTTTTCCTCTAACTTTGGTAATCAAATCTGTTTTCTCAATAACTTTCTCGATTTCAGAACGGAAAATTTGTCCCAATTCTTCGGCTCTTTCAGAAAGTTTTTCTTCTTCCACAACATCCAAAGCGGCAACTGCAACTGCGCAAGCAATCGGGTTTCCACCAAAAGTAGAACCGTGCTGACCTGGTTTTATGACGTTCATAATTTCATCATTCGCTAAAACTGCAGAAACAGGATACATTCCGCCAGAAAGTGCTTTGCCCAAAATCAGAATGTCAGGTTGAACATCTTCGTGATGACAAGCTATTAGTTTTCCGGTTCTTGCGATTCCGGTTTGAACTTCATCGGCGATGAAAAGAACGTTGTATTTTTTACAAAGCGCTAAAGCGTTTTTTAAATAATTTTCGTCCGGAACATAAACACCAGCTTCCCCTTGGATTGGTTCCACCAAAAAAGCTGCAATATTCTGAGCGTCATTTTTTAGCGTCTCCTCCAAAGCAGCCAAATCGTTGTAAGGAATTTTCACAAATCCTGGCGTGAAAGGGCCGTAATTTTGATTAGCGTCAGGATCATTCGAGAAAGATACAATTGTCGTAGTTCTTCCGTGGAAGTTGTTTTCGCAAACGACTATTTTTGCAGCATTTTCAGAAATACCTTTGACTTCATAACTCCATTTTCTGGCTAATTTTACAGCCGTTTCTACCGCTTCGGCACCAGAATTCATTGGCAAAACTTTATCAAAACCAAAAAGAGTTGTTATTTTTTTCTCGTATTCTCCAAGATTGGAATTGTAAAAAGCTCTTGAGGTCAATGCCAATTTCTTGGCCTGATTGACCAATGCTTCTACAATTTTAGGGTGAGAATGTCCTTGATTCACAGCTGAATAAGCGGAAAGAAAATCATAATATTTCTTGCCTTCGACATCCCAAACAAAAACACCTTCACCTTTTTCCAAAACCACAGGAAGCGGATGGTAATTGTGTGCGCCATATTGATTTTCTAGGTCGATGAAATATTGAGAATTCTTTTCCTGAACTGCTGTTGACATATCTTTTAATTTTTGTAAAAATATAAATTTGGATTCAATAATAACAACGAAAAATGCCTAACTTTTAAAGTCAGGCATTTTTATCTATAAGTGTGATAATCTTTAGATATGATTATCAAAACTTTTGTCCATTACAAAATCTTCCATAAACTTGGTCGTGTAATTTCCGGCTAGGAAATCCTCATTTTCCAATAATTGTCTGTGGAAAGGAATGGTAGTTTTCACTCCTTCTATGTAAAATTCTTCCAAAGCACGTTTCATTTTTGCAATCGCTTCATCTCTTGTTTGAGCAGTCACGATTAATTTTGCAATCATAGAGTCGTAGTTGGATGGAATCGTATATCCGGAATAAACGTGTGTATCAACTCTTACACCGTGTCCACCAGGAATATTAAGTTCTTTAATTTTGCCTGGAGAAGGACGGAAATCTGCGTATGGATCTTCCGCGTTGATTCTGCACTCAATCGCGTGCATTTTTGGATAATAATTTTTTCCGCTGATTGGCGTCCCGGAAGCTAATAGAATCTGCTCACGAATCAAGTCATAATCAACAACCTGTTCAGTGATTGGATGTTCTACCTGGATTCTGGTATTCATTTCCATGAAATAGAAATTTCTGTGCTTGTCTACCAAAAATTCTATTGTTCCAACTCCTTCGTAAGCAATATATTCTGCTGCTTTTACCGCTGCTGCTCCCATTTTTTCACGAAGTTCATCGGTCATAAAAGGAGAAGGCGTTTCTTCAATCAGTTTTTGGTTTCTTCTTTGGATAGAACAGTCTCTTTCAGAAAGGTGGCAAGCTTTCCCATATTGATCTCCAGCAATCTGAATTTCAATATGTCTAGGCTCTTCTATCAGTTTTTCCATATACATTCCGCCATTTCCAAAAGCTGCAACGGCTTCCTGAATTGCAGAGTCCCAATGTTCTTTCAGATCTTCTTCTCTCCAAACGGCTCTCATTCCTTTTCCACCACCACCGGCAGTCGCTTTGATCATCACAGGATAACCAACCACTTTTGCGGTAGCTTTGGCATCTTCGTAAGAATCAATCAAACCTTCGGAACCGGGAACACAAGGGATTCCGGCTTCTTTCATAGTCGCTTTAGCCGTAGCCTTGTCGCCCATTTTTTCGATTTGCTCAGGCGTTGCTCCAATGAATTTGATTCCATTTTTTGCACAGATTCTAGAGAAATTAGCATTCTCAGAAAGGAATCCGTAACCTGGATGGATGGCGTCTGCATTGGTAATCTCTGCAGCAGCAATAATATTAGGGATTTTAAGATACGAGTCTTTGCTCATCGCAGGACCGATGCAAACTGCCTCGTCTGCAAAACGAACGTGAAGACTGTCTTTGTCTGCTGTAGAATAGACTGCAACAGTTTTTATTCCCATTTCTTTTGCCGTACGCAAGATTCGCATTGCAATCTCGCCACGGTTTGCGATTAATATTTTTTTGAACATCTTTTTTCGAATTTTAAATTATAAATTTTGAATTTTAAATTATTTTAAATGAAAATCTCCATTTAAAATTTATAATCTTTAATCTAAAATTGCTTAAGATGGGTCAACTAAAAATAATGGTTGGTCATATTCTACAGGAGAAGAGTCATCTACCAAGATTTTTACAATTTTTCCGCTAACTTCTGATTCGATTTGGTTGAAAAGCTTCATCGCTTCGATAACGCAAACCACTTTCCCTTCTGTTACAGAATCACCTACGTTGATGAAAACATCTTTATCTGGAGATGGTTTTCTGTAGAAAGTTCCAATCATTGGAGATTTGATAGTGATATATTTGCTGTCATCAGCAGAACCAGCTGCGTCAGAAGTAGCAACAGGAGCAGAAGCTTGATTCGCAACCGGTGCAGAAACAGGAGTCTGGTAAGCCATTTGTGGAGTTACATAACTCACAGCTTCACCTCCCAGTGGAGTTTTAATATAGATTTCGAAGTCTTTATTTTTATATTTCACTTCGGAAACACCTGCTTTTGCAACAAATCTTACAAGATTCTGAATGTCTTTTATATCCATAAATTTTTTAAATTGTTTTGAACGCCAAATATAATAAAAAACCACTCAAATTGATAAAATCCGAGTGGTTTTTTATGCTAAGTATAAGATTATCGAGAGATGAATCTTAATTTTCTTCTGTAGTTTCTACGTTTTTCTCTACCACAACTTTACCTCTGTAATAAAGTTTTCCTTCGTGCCAGTGTGCTCTGTGGTATAAGTGCATTTCTCCAGACGTAGCGTCTTTTGCCAATTGAGGAACTACAGCTTTGTAGTGAGTTCTTCTCTTATCTCTTCTTGTAGACGACTGTCTTCTTTTAGGATGTGCCATTTGTTAGTACTTTTTAAAAAATTCTTTCGAATTATATTGTTATTGCTTAATTGTTGTCTTTTAATTTCTTCAAAGCTTCCCATCTTGGGTCGATTTGTTCTTCTTCTACTTCGACTATTTTTGGACTGTATTGGTCTAATATCTTTTGATATTCATCATTGTCTCTCACAGATGGTGCTATTTTTTTCATCGGAATGGATAAAACAATAGCTTCATATATAAGGTTAGCAAGGTTGAATTCGCCATCTTTTTTGTTGATGGTAATAACATCTTCATCACTGTCATCATATTCTTCCCCAAATTTCACAAGGATTTTCAAATCATTCTCAATATTTTCAGAAAATTCATCATTGCTGATATCGCAAATCAATTGAACGGTTCCTGAAACATTGATGAAGAACTCCAAAAAAGTTGTATGCTTGTCCAAAAGGACATCTACATTGATTTTTGGATTAAAAAACTCCTGCTCAGTCTCAAATAAATCAAAGAACTCTTGGTTGATTTCAAATAAGAAATCGTGTTTCCCCGGTTTTAAGCCTATAAAGGCAACGTCATAGTTTCTAATTCTGTCCATAAAAACGGTTTGCAAAAATAATTTATTTTTTTTAAATAACAAAATCTTTTTTGGAAATACTTGACTTGCACAAATTTACTTCCCAAAAACTGCTTTTTTGTTATCAGTTTCTTTCCTTTGGAAGGTCTTCATCTATCCCGTTATGGGCGTGGGAAGCCTTTGGACGAAGACGATTGCTCATCAAATCGTGGTATTCTTCTCTGTTTTTAAAAATCTGGATGGCTGTAAAAATGGCTTCTGAAAAAGAAGTTTCGTCTGCCAGATTTTTCCCTGCAATGTCATAAGCAACGCCGTGGTCTGGAGAAGTCCTGATGAAAGGCAAGCCTGCAGAATAATTCACACCTTCTTCATAAGCAATAGTTTTGAAAGGTGCCAAACCTTGGTCGTGGTACATTGCCAAAACGGCATCGAAAGCTTTATATTTTTCTGGCTGGAAAAAGCTGTCTGCCGGATAAGGACCGAAAGCTAAAGTTCCATTGTTGAACAATTCTTTGATGGTTGGTTCAATGATTTCGATTTCTTCTTTGCCGATAACGCCGCCGTCTCCAGCGTGTGGATTGAGTCCAAGAACTGCAATTTTTGGTTTTTCTACGCAGAAATCTTCTTTCAAGGTTTTGACCAATTGTGTGATTTGCTTTTTGAGGTTTTCTTTGGAAATATTTTGAGCAATCTCAGCCACTGGAATATGATGCGTGGAAACCGCCACTTTCAAATCGTTGGTTACCATAAACATTACTGCTTTTTTACCTGCTTTTTCTTCGAAGTACCCCGTGTGTCCGGCGTAAGCAAAACCATATTTCATCATTTCGTCCTTATTAATAGGAGCGGTTACGATGACATCGATTTCATTATCCAAAAGAGCTTGCGTCGCAGATTCCAAAGAGTCAATCGCCATTTTTGTGGATTCTTCCGTTGGAACACCGAATTCTACATTACTGTTCTCTTTGGTAAGATTCACCATATTGATTTTCCCGGACTGTGCTTCTTTTGCAGCATTGATGTAATTGAAGTTGGTCTGAAGCTTGAAAATATTTTTCTGATACGTGAATAGTTTACCCGAACCAAAAATAACCGGCGTGAAAAAATCTGTTATGCTTTTATCTTTCAGAGATTTTAGAATAATCTCGGGTCCGATTCCGTTGAAATCACCGATTGAAATTCCTACTCTGATTTTATGATGTTTGGAGCTCATTTGTTTATCTTTGACATTTAAAGAGAATTTTACAAAATTACGTTTTTTTAGGATAGGTTTTGATAGGAAAAGGCTTCTATTTGAAAGTGGAAACTTCTTTTGCAGACAAAATCCATAGCCCCGATTGAAACGGCATCCTTTTTCGCTTGGACTTCGAGAACCTCAGTCTAACAAAGGGTGATGCGAAAAAGATATAGTGTAAAGCGGGAAACAGCTCCAAATAAAAAATGTTAAATGACTGTTCGACGGAGTCAATAAGCTCCTGAAAATTTAAAACCAAATTAATTATACAAATGTTTACAGGAATAATAGAAGCGACCGGGAAAGTTGAGAAAATTGATAGAAATGAAGGGAATATTGATTTTGTGTTGAGCTGTCCTTTTACTCAGGAACTGAAAATAGACCAAAGTCTGGCTCATAACGGCTGTTGTCTGACGGTTGTGGAAATCAATAATGACAGTTATAAGGTAACGGCCATCAACGAAACGCTGGAAAAAACGAATCTTGGTGCGTGGAATGTTGGAACGGAAGTGAATTTGGAACGCTGTTTGAAATTCGAAGGTAGATTGGATGGTCATATTGTGCAAGGTCACGTAGACAAAACGGGAAAGGTAGAAAGCATCGAAGACCAAAATGGAAGTTATCTGATTACTGTCTCTTACGAGGAAACCAATGAATATACAACGGTTCCGCAAGGTTCTATCACGGTCAACGGAACGAGTCTGACGGTGGCGGAAAGTGGAACCAATCAATTTTCTGTGGCGATAATTCCGTATACTTGGGAGTTTACGAATATGAAGTATTTGAAAATTGGTGATGTGGTGAATTTGGAATTCGATATCATCGGTAAGTATGTTGCGAAACTTTTGAAATCGCCATTATCTAATATGGTGGAAAAATATCAGTAAAATTGGCCAATCCATAGACCTTCAAAAACACAAAACAACATTTAAAAAGTAAAATGCCATTAACTGATTATAAAGGTTACCGATTAAGGAACAGGGTTTTCATTGGATTTCTCGCCATTTGTTTCCTGAGTGTCATCACTTCGGCAGCTTTGTCTTATGTGATTTTGCGGGATAATGCAAAGAAGCAGAGTCAGACAGATATGCAGAACAAATCCGAAGCTTTGATGGCTTCTCTGGATTATGCGCTCAGCCATTCTCAAGTGCAAACGAAAGATATTCCAAGAATTCTCGAAAACGAAATTTACGAAATTGCTGATATCAACAAACACGATATCATAATCTATGATCTAAACGGCAATTATCTCTTGTCTAACAAAGACCCGAATCTTGTTATTCAGAAAAAAATGCCGGCTCATGTCGTAAAAGCTATCAAGAAAAATGGTAAACAATACGACGATAAATCTTACGACGAAAAACTGAAAGCTTCCATTGTTTCTTCCTATATGGTGCTGAAGAATAATATGTTGGAGAATATTGCGTATGTTTATTTCCCGTATTATCATAATGAAAGTGCTTATATGGAGGTTTTCAAAGAATATTTCATCTATATCATTGGCGTCAATCTCCTTATTATATTGTTCAGTATTTGGTTCAGCTGGATTATTTCAAATAATTTGACGGAAGCAATTATCCGATTTACATCGATGATTAGCAAAATCAATTTGTTTGATAAAACACTTCATCCCATTAAATATTATAAAAATGATGAATTGAATGCTTTGGTTAAAGCTTACAATAAAATGATTGCGGAAATTGCTGACCAGCGAGAACGTTTGAGTTACATTGAAAAACAATCCGCCTGGCAGGAAATGGCAAAACAAGTGGCGCACGAAGTGAAAAATCCGCTTACGCCAATGAAGCTGATGATGCAAAACTTCGAAAGAAAATTTGACCCGAACGACCTGAATAATGCTACCAAAGTTAAAAATCTAAGTGAAATTATCATCGGACAAATCGACGTTATCAGTAGAGTTGCAAGTGCTTTTTCGGAATTTGCACAGTTGCCGAAGAGAAATGATGAAGAGATTTCGCTGAACAGAGAAGTGAAAAATGTGCTCACGATTTTCAGTGATGAAAATATTTTTGTACACGCCAATACCGATAATATTCCGATGAAAATTGACCGGGATTATCTTTCGAGGATCATCACAAATCTTGTGACCAACGCAAGTCAGGCCAAAGCTGATGATAGAAAATCGGTCATCAATGTAGATTTGGAAAAAATCGAAAAACGAATAAGAATCACTGTTCAGGATAATGGAGTAGGGATTTCTGAAGATAAAATAACCAAAATTTTCGACCCAAATTTCACTTCCAAAAGCAGCGGAATGGGAATTGGACTTACGATGGTTAAGAGAATGGTCGAAGATTATAACGGGACGATAACTGTAGTTTCCGAGGTTGACAAAGGTGCAACTTTCACCATTTCAATGCCTTCAAATCTTTAAATGAAACCTTTCCGATTTCAGCAATTTGATATTCAGCAAAGTTCAGATGTTTTCCGGGTGGGGACAGATGCGGTTTTGTTGGGGATTTTATCCAATGTTGATCAGTCAAGTAGAATCTTAGAAGTAGGAACCGGAACGGGAATTATTTCTTTGATGGTAGCTCAAAGAAATCCAGAAGCAAATATTTTAGCCATCGATATCAATTCTGAAGCAGTCGATATTTCTCAAAATAATTTCTCCAATTCTCCTTTTTCAGACAGAATCAAAAGCCAACTTCAGGATTTTAAAACGTTTAAAACTGAAGAGAAATTTGATTTAATCATTTCAAATCCGCCTTATTTTGAAATAAATAATTCTGAAAAAGACATCCTTGCAAGACAAAGACTGGAATTAGATTTTTCTGATTTGATTCAAAAAGCTGCGCAATTACTGTCAGAAGAAGGTTTGTTCTCTGTCATAATCCCCATTGATTCTGAGAAACAATTCACTCAAATTTGTTTTGAGAATCAGTTATTTTTAAGAAAAAAAGTCATCATCAAAGGCATAAAAACAGCTGAACCGAAAAGAGTAGTTTTAGAATATGCATTCAAACAATCAGAAATCAAAGAAGAAAAATTCATCATAGAAAAATCACCAAGAGTCTATTCCGATGAATATCTTGAGTTGACAAAAGATTTCCACCTATTCGACAAAAAACCTCTCTGAAAAAATCAAAGAGGTATATATTTTTAGAATGAGAATCTAACATCTCAATTCTAATCTCTAACTTCTGTTTTACTCAAAAAGTTCCGCCGTATCCAAAACAGAAACCTGTCCGTTTTCACATCTAATCGCTTCGCCAGGATAATTCTGAATCATATGATAATCGTGTGTCGCCATCACCACGGCGCAATGGTTTTCTTCAGCAAGATTTTTCAAAAGCGTCATAATATCGTTGGAAGTCTCAGGGTCAAGATTTCCGGTTGGCTCATCCGCAAGGATTAATTCAGGATGATTTAACAAGGCTCTCGCAATCGCAGCACGCTGTTGCTCGCCACCAGAAAGCTGATGTGGCATTTTGTGCTTTTTGGTTTTCATCCCAACACTGGAAAGAACTTCATCTATTCTTGCTTCCATTTTCAGTTTGTCTTTCCATCCAGTCGCTTGAAGAACAAAAAGAAGATTCTTCTCAATATTTCTGTCAGACAAAAGCTGAAAATCCTGGAAAACAATCCCCAATTTTCTTCTTAAATTCGGAACATCAGACTGTTTCAATTTGCTTAAATCAAATCCGGCAACTTGTCCGCTTCCGCCTTGCAAAGGCAGTTGTCCATAAAGAACTTTCAGAAGAGAACTTTTTCCGGAACCGGTTTTTCCAATCAGGTAGCAGAATTTTCCTTTCTTGATATGAAGGTCAACATCATTCAAAACAGTGAAGTTTTTCTGAACAATTTTCGCATTGCTCAAATCTATAATATCGACTCCAGGGTCATTTCTGTGCGGCATAATTTCAGGTTGAAAGTTGTGAAAATCAAAAATAGCAAAAACTTATTTTTTGGCTTCTACTTTTGGCAAATTTTAACAACAAAAAATGTCTGAAAACAAATCCAGACATCTTTGTATATGATAATTTTTGAAGAAATTATCTCTTAGCGCGCGCTGCACTAACAGTTAAGCTCTTTCTGCCTTTTGCTCTTCTAGCTGCCAACACTCTTCTTCCGTTTGGTGTAGACATTCTTTCACGGAAACCGTGCTTGTTTCTTCTTTTTCTCTCAGATGGTTGGAATGTTCTTTTGCTCATCACAAATATATTTAGTTCGTAATTTTTATTAAATTTTCAGATTGCAAATATAGCGCTTTTATTTTGTGTCACAAATATTTAAAAACTTTTTTCTGTTAATTTTTCACTTTCCCAATTTATTGATTATTTGGGCAGCTTTTCCGCCTTCCACTCCCGCTATTTTTTGCCTTTGCTTTTCCATCCGCAAAAAAATGAGCTCCGTTCAAGTCGGGCTGCAGATTCAACATAAAACAACAGTCAACCTTAAAATTCAAATTACGTTTTAATAATTTCTAATCTTTAAATTTGCCTCAGTAAAAATAAGTGATGAAGATTTCAAAACAAAATTCAGAACATTATATTTGGGGAGAAAACTGTGATAGCTGGGTTTTGCTGAACTCAGAACATCTTTCCATAAAACAAGAAATCATTCCACCCAATTCAAAAGAAGAATTTCATTTTCACAAAACCGCACAACAATTTTTCTTCATTTTAAAAGGTGTTGCAACATTTATTGTCAATGAAGAAACTTTCGAAGTGGAAGAACAATCAGGATTTCATATCGCCCCAAACCAAGTTCATTTGATAGAAAACAGGTCCAATGTTGATTTGGAATTTTTAGTCATTTCCAATCCTTCAACAAATAATGATAGATTTGCAACAGAAAAATAAAAGATGAAATCTCTATACAATCTTTTCGTCCATCTGATGATTTTCGGGATGAAGGTCTTTTCATTCTTCGATTCCAAAACTAAAAAAGGAATCCGAGGCAGAAAACAATCTTTGGAAATCGTAAGAAATGCTTTTTCGCCTGAAGATAAAGTCCTGTGGATGCACGCTTCCAGCTTAGGCGAGTACGAGCAAGGTTTGCCAGTTCTCGAAAAATTAAAAGAGCAATTGCAAGATTATAAAGTTTTAATCACATTTTTTTCGCCGTCTGGTTATGAAAATGTGAAGAAGAAAAAGCATATCGCAGACGCGATTTGTTATTTGCCTTTCGACAAAAAGAAAGACGTTCAGGAATTTGTTTCCAGCTTCGATTGTCAGATTTTTTTCACTGTAAAATACGATTATTGGTACAATATTTTAAGCGAACTGAAAAATAGAGGAACGAAAATCTACGTCATTTCTGCATTGTTCTACGAGCATCAAATCTTCTTTGAGAACTATGGAAAATGGTTTGCAAAACAACTCAAAGAAAACATCGATTGGTTTTTTCATCAGACCATTAAGTCTTCTGCGTTGGCAAAAAATATCGGCTTGGTAAATTCCTCTGTTTCCGGAGATACGAGATTTGACCGTGTAAAGCAGTTTCTGTACCGTGACAATCATCTTGATTTTATAGAAGATTTCAAAGGCAATCAAAAACTGATTGTTTTTGGAAGCAGTTGGCAGGCGGAAGAAGATATTGCTCAAATTCTGGCGAAAAAACTTCCCGAAGCCAAAATCATCATTGCGCCACACGATTTGCACAGAGTTCCACATTTGCAAAAATTATTTCCCAACGCGATTCTCTACAGCTCACTTTCCAACGCTCCAAATATTCAGCTTTCCAGCTTTCCGGTTCTTATTATAGATTCCATCGGAAAATTGTCCAAGTTGTATTCTTACGCAGATTTGGCGGTTGTTGGCGGTGGTTTTCATTCGGCAGGTTTGCATAATATTTTGGAAGCAGCAGTTTATGGCGTTCCCGTGATTTTCGGAAATCAATACAGGAAAAATCCTGAAGCGGATGATTTGATTAAGGCTAAAGGCGCGAAAAGTTTTGATGATTTTGTGTTGGCTTCAGCCTTCATCACAGAAATTATTAATAATGATTCCAAAATTGAAGCTGACGAGAAATCGAAATCGCTACTGAAAGAAATGGCAAAAAACGCTGGCAATTTTGTGAATTCTCAGCCTGATTCTACAGAAATTATTGTGAAGAAAATTTTGGAAAAGAATTGAGAATATAATTGGTTCTCAATTCTAAATCCTTTTTAATTCATTTAAATTATTTCCAATTGCTCCGAAGGAGTTAAATGTTTGTAGAAAAATTTTAATTACGCAATTTAGAACTCCATAGGAGTTCAATTTTACGTTATAGTTGTGTCGCACCTACGGAGTTTTATCTATTTGTTGCTTTGTGTTTTCTACAAACATATCGCTCTTCTGGAGCTTGAAATTGCTTGTGAAATTTGTATTTATCTCAAAAATCCCTGACTTTTTATCTCCTTAACAATCAAATCCAAATGGTCAGGAATGTTCTCACATTTCAGCCAATTGAAATCAAAGCTGTTATTGATGCAAAGTTTTTCCAGATAAAGCGTTTCGTGGATTTGGAAATCGATGTCGCTGAGAAGTTCGTCAAATTCCATCCAATAATCTTCATCCAGTTTTTTGATTTGGATTAAGGCTTTGATGATTTTGTTGATGAGATAAATGTAAAGTTTGTAAACCGCATCGAATCTCTGTCTTGCTAATTTTTCGTTGTGTTCAAGGATTTTATTGACTAAAAATAAATTCAAATAAGCATCTCCAAATTTATCCGTTGTGATTTTGACGTGTTCCGTGATTTCTGCGCTCAGTTTTCTGATTAAAACCAAAAAATATTTCTGATTCGCCGCATATCTGGAAATCTCCGAAACTCTTGCGCTAATGATTTCTTCCATCGCATTTCGTTTGTCATCCGTCGTTTCTGGGTCGATGAGTTCGAAATACAGTTTCTTGGAAAGTAGTTTGTCTTTCTTCAACAATCGGAAAATCAATTTGTCTTTTTCGGCTGGAGAAAATTCGCTCAAAGCCTGCTTGAATTCTTTTGAATATTCCATTAATTGAAGATTTTAGAATATTTGATGAAACCGTTAAACGCCCAATTTGCTGTGTAATACAACGATTTCAAAGTCGAAAATTTCATATAATCTTTGTAAACCAAATATTGGTCCTTTATAATATTGGATTTTTTTCGGGAAACGCTGTTGGAAAGCATTCTGTATTTTGACAACGTTTTTTTTAAAGGTTTTCCTTGTGGAATTTTCTTCAAAAGTTCCAGCCACATCACGTGGTCTTCGCGTTTTGTGCCTTCTGGAAAATAGAATTTCCCAACTCGTTTCGAATCATACATCGAGGCTAAAAGTGATAATCTGCAAGTTTTCAAGAGATTATTAAAATTAACAATCGTGTCCGCTTCGAAATCACCAATCGTAGGATTCAGATTTTCATCGCAGCGGGAATAAGTAGAGTAGGCCAGTTCTGCATTTTCAGATTTCATAAAGTTGACCATTTCTTCAAGGAAAGTGGGTTCCCAAAAATCGTCAGCGTCCAGAAATGTGATGAATCTTCCGGTCGCATTTTCCAAAGAAATATTTCTTGCGTGTCCGGCACCGCCATTTTTTTCGGCTTTGAAAACTTTAATTCTTGGGTCGTTTTGTTTTTCCAGAATTTCTACGGAGTTGTCGGTCGAGAAATCATCAGTAATCAGCCATTCCCAATCCTGAAAAGTTTGATTGAGGACAGAAGCAATGGTTTCATCCAAATATTTTGAAGAATTGTAACTCGGTGTGATGATTGAGATTTCCGGCACTTGCGATTTTTTACAAAGATAAATATATAGAGTTGAAGAAAAAAGAGCAAAGAGAAAAGACTTTTTATAGTGAAAACACTTCGACTCCGCTCAGCGTGATATTGCTAATAGTGACATTTTATTTAATGATTCCACAATGTTGGTCATTCCGTAGGAATCTAAACTTAGTTGTCGAGATTGACTTTGTCGAACCACTTCGTTGGGTTTCCTACGGAATGACAAACACTGTAGTTAATGACAAATGTTAATTCAAAGCTGGAATCTGCGCCCCGACCTGAGTGGAGCTCTTTTTATTTTTTTGCGTTGGGAAAGGATTTGGAAAAATAAAAAAACGGGAACGGAGGACGGATAAAGGCGCCCAAATAATTATAAATGTTGAAAGGTGAATCCGAAAATTTAAAATTGTCTATTTATTCCAAAATCTTAACTTTGTGAATCTTAAAAAAAATTATTCATTACTAATTCTTATTTTATAGAATGTTTTACGACCATCAGCAGATAGAAAAAAAGTGGCAGAAATACTGGGAAGACAACCAAACTTACAAGACTTCCGACTCAACCGATAAACCGAAATTCTACGTCCTCGATATGTTTCCGTACCCTTCCGGAGCGGGACTTCACGTGGGGCATCCGCTGGGATATATTGCGTCGGATATCTATGCGAGATTCAAAAGGCATCAGGGTTTCAACGTTTTGCATCCGGTTGGTTATGACAGTTTTGGACTTCCTGCTGAGCAATATGCAATCCAGACCGGAACGCATCCTGCAATTACGACGGAACAAAATATCACGAGATACGAGGAGCAATTAAGAAAAATCGGGTTTTCATTTGACTGGAGCAGGGAAGTGAGAACTTCGGACGCTTCTTATTATAAATGGACGCAGTGGATTTTCATCCAGTTGTTCCATTCTTGGTACAATAAAGATTCGGACAAGGCGGAATCTATCGAAACCTTAATCCAACATTTTGAAGAGGAAGGAACAGAAGGTTTGAATGCCAATCAAAACGAGGAATTAAATTTCACTTCAGAGGAATGGAAAAATTATTCTGAGATTGAAAAAGAAGAGATATTATTAAATTACCGTTTGGCTTTCCGTGCAGAAACAACTGTGAACTGGTGTCCGGCATTGGGAACAGTTTTGGCGAACGACGAAATAAAAGACGGAAAATCCGAAAGAGGCGGTTATCCGGTTTTTCAAAAGAAAATGATGCAATGGAGTATGAGGATTTCTGCATACTCAGAAAGATTGTTGCAAGGTTTGAAAACTTTGGACTGGCCTCAACCGTTGAAAGATGCTCAGGAATATTGGATTGGGAAATCTCAGGGTGCACAGGTAAGATTCGCAACTGAAAATGGAGAAACGATTGAAGTTTTCACAACTCGTCCGGATACAATTTTTGGTGCGACTTTTATGGTTTTGGCGCCGGAAAATCCTTTGGTTCAGAATTTAACAACTCAAGAGCAAAAAACTGAGGTTGATAATTATATACAAGAAACTTCAAAAAAAACCGAACGTGATAGAATGGCTGACGTCAAAAACGTGAGTGGTGCTTTCACGGGAAGTTACGCCATCAATCCTTTTACTGGGAAAAATATTCCGGTTTATATTTCGGATTATGTGTTGATGGGTTACGGAACTGGCGCTGTAATGGCGGTTCCTGCACACGACGAGCGCGACCATAGATTTGCAAAGAAATTTAATTTGGAAATCATCAAGGTTGTGGAATCTGATGTGGATGTTCAGGAAGAAGCTTACGATTCTAAAGATTCGGTTTGTGTGAATTCTGATTTTTTGAATGGTCTTAATTATAAGGATGCGAAATCCAAAATAATCTCTGAAATCGAAAACAAAGGAATTGGTCAAGGAACAACAAATTACAGACAGCGTGATGCGATTTTCTCCAGACAAAGATATTGGGGCGAGCCGGTTCCTATCTATTATAAGTATGGAATGCCTTACACTTTGCCAAATTCCGCTTTGCCTTTGGAGCTTCCTGAAGTTGAAAAATATTTGCCTACAGAAGACGGCGACCCGCCATTAGGAAATGCGAAAACTTTTGCGTGGGACGAGGCGAATCAAAAGGTGGTTGATACGGATTTGATTGATGATAAAACTGTTTTCCCATTAGAATTATCCACTATGCCAGGTTGGGCCGGAAGTTCTTGGTATTTCCTGAGATATATGGACCCTAATGATGATGCGGTTTTTGCTAAAAAAGAACTGACCGATTATTGGGGACAAGTCGATCTGTACATCGGCGGAAGCGAACACGCAACCGGACACTTGTTGTATTCTCGTTTTTGGAATATGTTTTTGAAGGACAGGGGTTACATCGAGCAAAATGAACCTTTCCAAAAGTTGATTAATCAAGGGATGATTTTGGGTATGAGTGCGTTTGTCTATGGTTTTGGAGTTGGAATTGGAAATCTGGATCCAACAAAACCTTTGTCAAGGTCTAAAAGATATGTTATCCCTAAAGAATCTTATTTAAAAGCAATTGCCAAGGACTATGATGAAATTGTTTTAGGTATTGTAGAAAAAGAGTTAAATATTTGTCGAGAACTTGGACAAGATAATTGCGAGTGGGACAAAGAATTAACGGCATTAATTCCAATTCACGTTGATATATCATTATTAGAAGGTACATCAGATGAATTAAATGTTGAGAAATTTAAGAATTGGAGACCGGATTTTAAAGATTTTGAATTTGTTCTCAATAATGACGGAAAATATATAACAGGTCGTGAGGTAGAAAAAATGTCCAAATCAAAATACAATGTCGTCAACCCAGATGATATTTGTAATGAATATGGAGCAGACGGATTAAGATTGTATGAAATGTTCCTTGGCCCATTAGAGCAATCCAAACCTTGGAATACGCAGGGTCTTAGCGGCGTTTATGGTTTCCTGAAGAAATTCTGGAATCTTTATTTCGATGGTGATACGTTCTCAATTTCTGATGAAGAACCAACAAAAGAAGAATATAAAATCCTTCATACCTTAATAAAGAAAGTTAATTTCGATATTGAGAATTTTTCTTTCAATACTTCTGTGTCCTCTTTTATGATTGCTGTCAATGAGTTACAGAAATTAAAATGCAATAAACGCAATATTTTGCAACCTTTAGCTGTTATTATTTCACCATATGCGCCACATATTTGCGAAGAGGTATGGAATTTGCTGGGAAATAATGCTTCTGTTGAATTCGAGCCATTTCCAAAACTGGAAGAAAGCTATTTGGTTGAAGACGAGATAGATTATCCAGTAAGCTTCAATGGGAAGATGAAATTTAAGATTAAATTATCAGCTGATCTGGGGAAAGAAGAAGTGCAGAAACTGATGATGGAGAATGATGATGTAAAAAGGTTCTTAGGAGATAAATCAGTTAAAAATTTCATCTTTGTTCCGAAGAAAATCATTAATATTGTTATATGATTTAGGAATACATTATGAAACATTAAGAAAAATTATTATTGTTCGTATTGGATTTTACTGAAATTAAAATCATAATTTATGTATGCGAAATTTATATATCTTCCATTAATGTTTCCAAAAGAGATAATGATTTCATAAAAACAAGGTTTGTATTTAATTAATAATTGAATAAAGCAGTTTTTGCAGATAAAAAAATTAGAAGTCAAAGCAAAAATAATTTTGCATTTTTAAAATATTTGACTTTATTTTACAAGATAAAATTTAACAATTATAATTTAGTTTTAATATGGAAATGAATGTTTCAAACACGGATGAGCAAGTAGTTGCTAAGAAAAAAGGAGGTCTTAATCCTGCGGTAATTATTCCTATTTTATTAGTAATAGGTATTGCCATTTATTTATTTGTTTGTGGTAACCCATCAAACTTTACTGCTGATCCTCGTATTGATGGAGTGGCTTCTGTAGCTTTCGCAGATATCGAAAGTAAGGAATTGCACCCGCACGGTCTAGGGATGGTTTATATGGGAGGATTTATCGTTCCTATCCTTATTACATTCATGATCACAGTTATTGTATTTGCTATCGAGCGTGCATTCGTTTTGAGCAAAGCAGCTGGAAATGGAAGCGTTGATAATTTCGTTTTGAAAATCAGAAGCTTGCTAAACCAAAACAAAGTTGATGAAGCTCTTGAAGAGTGCGACAGACAACAAGGATCTGTAGGTAATGTTGTGAAAGAAGGTCTTACAACTTACAAAGCATTAGCTAAAGATACTACTTTAGACAAAGAACAAAAAATGGCTGCGCTTACAAAAGCAATCGAAGAAGCTACTACGCTTGAAATGCCAATGTTGGAGAAAAACATGATGATCCTTTCTACGTTAGGTACAGTTGCAACTTTGGTAGCACTACTAGGAACGGTAATCGGGATGATCAGAGCATTTGCTGCCTTAGGTGGTGGAGGTGGAACTCCTGATGCTGCTGCATTATCAATCGGTATCTCTGAGGCCTTGATGAATACAGCTTTAGGTATTGGTACTTCTGCAATCGCAATTATTCTTTATAACTTCTTTACATCTAAAATTGACGGATTGACTTATAAAATCGATGAGATTTCTATGAGCATCCAACAGTCTTTTGCTGAATTTCACTAAGAAATAAAGCAACAAGGAGAAATGTAATTTTGCATTTTTCAAAATTCATAAATTAGTTAACAAAGACATTTATAATAATGGCGAGAATTAAACCAAAAAGACATGGAGTAGTTACGGACATGACCGCAATGTGTGATGTTGCGTTCCTACTACTTACATTCTTTATATTAACCACACAGTTTAAAAAACCTGATGTGGAGCAAATAAAACCGCCTTCTTCTATATCAGAGAAATTACTTCCTGATGCAAGTCTTATGACAATAAATGTTACGCAAGCTGGTACATTCTATTTCCAACCTGTAGAAAACGGGACAGAAAGAATTCAACTTCTTGATAAAATGGGTCAGAAATATGGAATGAGTTTTTCAAACCCGGAAAAAGTAGCATTTACAAAAGTACAAGCGGTAGGAGTACCAATCTCACAACTTAAAAGTTATTTGAATCTTCCTGAAGATCAACAAAAAACTTTCAAAGCGAAAGAAGGTATTCCAATGGATAGTACAAACAAACAATTGATTGACTGGGTACAACAGAGTTTAGCCGTTAATCCTAATTACAAATTAGCGATTAAAGGGGATGTAACTACAAAGTATCCAAAAGTAAAAAGTTTGTTTGAAGGTTTAAGAGATATTGATTTTCTTAAATTTTGGTTGATTACATCACAAGAAAAATCTAATTAATTCTATTAGAAATGGCAGAAGTTCAAGTAAAAGACGATGGCGGGAAAGGCGGCAAGGTCCGCTCGAAGAAGCAGAACACCCGCGTAGATATGACGCCGATGGTAGATTTAGGTTTTCTTTTGATTACATTCTTTATGTTTACTACTACATTTAGTAAACCTAACGTAATGGATCTTGGTCTTCCGGCGAAACCAAAGGAAAACCAGAAACCACCTGATACAGAAATCAAATTGAATAATTCAATTTCTATCATCATAGGTAAGGATAATAAGATTTTTTATCATCAGCAAGATCAAGCTGGTCTTAATGATCAAACTCTTATAGAAACTAACTTCGATAGAGAAGGTATTACGAAAGTAATTGAGAGAGCAAAAGCTGGCGCATCTGATAAAGACAAATTCACCGTAATTATCAAGCCAACAGACGATGCAGTATATAAAAACTTTGTAGACATTCTAGATGAAATGGCTGTTACCAAAAATGAAAGATATGGGGTTACCGATATCAAACCTTGGGAAGAAGCTGTTTATAAAAAGAAAGTAGGAGAATAATCCTCTACAAGTATCATATTTAAAAAATAATAATGGCAGAAGATAATTTGAATTACAATCAGACTTTAGACGAGATTGTATTTGAACATAGAAATAAAGAATATGGCGCGTATGACTTGAGGTCAACATATTCTAGATTGCTTACAAAGTCTTTTTTTATTGGGACGGCTTTTTTCCTTCTTCTTGCATTGTCGCCACTTATTTATCTTAAAATTCAGCAAATGAATGCTAAAGAGAAAGTAGAGGTAGATGCAAAGTTGGTGGATATCTTAGAAGAACAACCAATTATAGAGCAACCTAAAGAAGAGGAACCACCACCTCCACCTCCTCCAAAAGAAGAGGAAAAACAGGAAGTGATTCAGAACGTTGTTCCGGAACCTAAAAAAGCTCCGAAAATTGAAACGCCGCCGCCACCAATTACAAAACAATTGGAAACGACGACTGGACTTCAAAATCAGGAAGGTGTAAAAACTCCAGTTTATGCACCACCTCC
>Ga0157371_10000176_pt1 | contig 93047 bp, 98 predicted proteins | sample C45metaG_FD_113462 | JGI IMG/M metagenome (GOLD analysis project Ga0157371, IMG submission 113462) | Corn rhizosphere microbial communities from Kellogg Biological Station, Michigan, USA - C4-5 metaG | ecosystem: Host-associated > Plants > Roots > Rhizosphere > Soil | place: USA: Michigan...
CCACTCGGTCAAGAGAAATACCCAGTAGCGGTGCAGGGGCTGGTCAGTCAGCTCGTGCAGCTCGACCAAAAGCTATAACCTACGCCTACAAGGCCTAGCGTCACGGGGGTAAATCTGGTACAATAGGACAAAAGCTGTGCTCTTGGGCTGTTTACGATTGTCCAAAAGCAAAGCCTAAATTAATTCAAAGGAACAATAACACCCATGGCAGGTAAAAAAGTCGCAATTAAAGATTTACGAAACATTGGTATTATCGCTCATATTGACGCTGGTAAGACTACTACAACCGAAGGTATTTTGTACCGTACCGGTTTGAAGCACAAGATTGGTGCAGTACACGAAGGTGAAACCACGACCGACTGGATGGCCCAGGAACGTGAGCGCGGTATTACCATTGTTGCCGCTGCCGTTACTTGTATGTGGAAGAACAAGAAGACAAGTCAGGAAGTTCAGATCAACATCATCGATACCCCTGGCCACATCGACTTTACCGTAGAAGTAGAGCGCAGCTTGCGCGTACTCGACGGTGCCGTTGTCGTATTCGACGGTAAAATGGGCGTTGAATCACAGTCCGAAACTGTATGGCGCCAGGCCAACAAGTACGGTGTGCCTCGTATTTGTTTCATTAACAAGATCAACCAGACCGGTGGTGACTTCTACAAGTCTCTCGAGTCAATCCACAACCGTCTTTCTAAGCGCGCGTTCCCAATCCACCTGCCAATTGGTTTTGAACAGTCTGTAAACGGTGTTATTGACCTCGTAAGCATGAAAGCTTACACCTACAAGGAATTCACCGATCACGAGTTGGTTGAAGTTGAAATTCCAGCCGACATGCTTGACAAGGCTAAGAAGTACCGCAGCCTGCTGATCGAAAACGCAGTTGCTGAAGACGAAGCCTTGCTTGAGAAGTTCTTTGAAGTTGGTGAAGAAGGTTTGAGTGAAGAGGAAATCATGCAAGCTGTTCGTGCAGCAGTGCTTTCTGGTAACTTCTACGCTGTTACCGGCGGTGACGGTCGTGGTGTTATCGTTGAGAAGCTCCTTGATTTGGTTGCTGACCTCATGCCATCACCACTTGACCGTGGTTCAACTTGGGGTACTCACCCTAAGACTGGCGACGAGATCGAGCGCAAGCCATCTGAAACTGAGCCATTTAGCGCATTGGTATCAAAGATTGCTACCGACCCATTTGTCGGTAAGCTCGCTTACTTCCGCGTGTACTCAGGTAAGGTGACTGCTGGCTCATACGTACTGAACTCATCAACTGGTGAGAAAGAGCGCGTTGGCCGCATCGTCCGTATGCACGGTGACAAGCGTGAAGACATCGACGAAGTAAGCGCTGGCGACATCGCTGCTATCGTTGGTCTTAAGGGCACTACAACCGGTCACACACTTGCAGATCAGACGAGTCCAATCGTTCTCGAATCAATCGAATTCCCAGAACCACCTGTTTCAATCGCTATTGAGCCAAAGACCAAGAGCGACCAAGAAAAGATGAGCATCGCTTTGCAGCGCTTGGCTGAAGAAGATCCAACGTTCCGCGTTAAGGTTGACGACGAAACTGGCCAGACAGTTATTTCTGGTATGGGTGAGTTGCACCTCGACATCATCGTTGACCGCATGAAGCGCGAATTCAACGTTGAAGCTAACATCGGTCAGCCTCAGGTTGCTTACCGTGAAACTATCCGCAAGGATGCTGTTGAAATCGAAGGTAAGTTCGTTCGCCAATCTGGTGGTCGTGGTCAGTACGGTCACGTATGGCTGCGCCTAAGCCAGAACGAAGCAGGTAAGGGCTTTGAATTCATCAACTCAATCAAGGGTGGTGTCGTTCCTGGTGAATACATCAAGCCTGTTGAGCAGGGTATTATCGAAGCGATGAACAATGGTGTTCTTGCTGGTTACCCAGTTGTTGACATCAAGGCTGAGCTGTACGATGGTTCATACCACGAAGTTGACTCTAACGAAATGGCCTTCAAACTTGCTGGTTCATTGGCCCTCCGTGAAGGTGTTAAGAAGGCAAGCCCAGTCCTTCTTGAGCCAATCATGAAGGTTGTCGTTGTTACTCCAGAAGAGTTCATGGGTGACGTTATTGGTGACTTGAACTCTAAGCGTGGTCGCATTGACTCAATGGAAGACTTGCCTGGTGGTATCAAGGAAATCACTGCATTTGTGCCACTTGGTGAAATGTTTGGTTACACTACCAACTTGCGCTCTATGACTAAGGGCCGTGCAAGCTCGAGCATGGAGCTTGACCACTACGCTGACGTTCCTGGTCACGTTACTGATGCTATTATTGCCAAGAACAGCAAGTAGTTCAGCTTTCGCAGACTAGAATGCAAAAAACCGCTCATATAACTGAGCGGTTTTTTTTGCGTTTTATCGAGTGACAGCCCCCTTCCATACATTGAGGACACGCCCAGCTTGTGCTGGTTTTGCTAACGACCCAATGCCCGGGTTGCGTCGGTTCTCAGTATTATATGTGGCTGTCGAGGTCTTATTGCCTCGAAGACCAGCTGCCTTAAGAGCGACGGCGGCCATGCGATAGCGCAGTTCCGGGTGATCCGCGTACTGTTTACCGAGTTCCAGGAGTAGTTCAGTTGCAATGTTGGCGCCTGAGGTGACTGTAAGCTCCAGAATGTCCGAGTCTGGGTGGCCAGGCGCCGCCTCACGATGTTGAATGAGTGCGGCAAGCGACAAAGCTCCAGCAAGCTCAGGCGCCTTGCCGTCATGTGCTGAGGCAAGCGTGCCGCATGCTAAGGCGAGGTGATCATTAGAAACTACCTCGATGCCACTAATGCGATGAGCAATAACCGACACTGTTTTGCGGCCACCGCGTAGTGTTGCAATGCCGTCCGCACTGGTATTAATGGTCTCTGCTGTTAGTGGCGGCCTACCAGTGATTTCTCGGTTGATAGAGTCATTCCACTCACTCTCTACGCCAATGATTTCAGAGTCAGGGTGGATGACACCTTGAGCCTTAAGGATGTCCCAGGCGATGAGGCTGCCCGCGGCAAGACCTCCACCACCCATGCCAACACGCAGCCGAAGAACGCGCCGCTGTAGATCAACGCCAGCATTTTTAAGCTGCGCAACATACTCAAGCGCCATGGTCGTGGGCCCAACTATAGTATTCTCATCGTCAAATGGATGAACCATGGCGCGAAACGTATTGGCTGCAACAGCTTGCTCTGCTCCCATAAAGGCGTCTTCGAGCGTTTCGTAGTGGGGCTTCAGGATGACGTTCGAGTATTGCTGTAGCGCTGCAAGCTTGGCGGCCGATATAGCGCGTCGGCAATGTACCTCGGCTTGTAGTCGCAAAGAGTTCGGCAGTATGTGATTAAGACTCGCTGTAACTAGCGCTGTGCTGAGTGCGTGATTGCCAGCGCTCGCGGTAGTCATTATTTGCTTGCGCGCCTTGCCATTAAGCACGCGTAAAATAGCATGCCGTGCTCCACGACCTTTGTAGTTGAATACATGCGGTTGCATGTCCTCGCGCTTATCGAGCACCTGTACGCGCTCCTCGCCAGTATCGAATACAAGGCTCTCTAACGGAGTCTCGGATACGCCTCCGCCAGGGGTTTTTGGTCGTTCATAGAATGTGGGGCTAAACTCGACTGGCATACGCGGATACGCCAGTCGGCGCTCAAATGCGGCGAGCGAAACAGGAGATGCCTGTGGGCTGCGAAGTGCTTGCGTAAAGCCTTCAATATCAAACATATCGCCAAGAAGCCCTGAAACTCCTTCAAATGTTTCTTTGTTGAGCCGCTGATGTTGGTCAGTAAGATGTGCTGTTTCCATTTTTTTCCTTCAAAAAAGCCCCCAGGTGACCGGGGGCTCAATGGCTTATTTCGTAATTACTGCTTTGAACGCATGCCACTAAACTCCCGCTGGGAGGTCGATAATGGCAATAATCATAGTTGCGTGTCGCATAATGCTAGTATGCGCCCAAAGCCGCGAAGGTGCAACAATACAGACACTTTACACCGGTGGGGATATGGTATACAATAGGTGGGTCACTCGTGTGAGTTTTTAAAGCGCATACGGCACACAATTGTAATTAATTAAGGAGTCATCTCTACATGGCAGACACATTTGACCGAACAAAGGACCACGTTAACGTTGGTACTATGGGTCACGTTGACCACGGTAAAACTACCCTTACTGCAGCTATCACTGCTGTACTCGCTAAGAAGCTTCCTAGCGCAACTAACAAGCCAATCGCTTACGACCAGATTGACAACGCTCCAGAAGAGCGCCAACGCGGTATTACGATTGCTACCTCACACCAAGAGTATGAAAGCGAAAAGCGTCACTACGCTCACGTTGACATGCCAGGTCACGCCGACTACGTTAAGAACATGATCACCGGTGCAGCTCAGGTTGACGGTGCTATCCTCGTTGTGTCTGCCGCTGATGGTCCTATGCCACAAACTCGTGAGCACGTTCTTCTTGCTCGCCAGGTTGGTGTGCCTAAGATCCTCGTATTCCTTAACAAGATGGACCTCGCAGATCCAGAACTTACTGACCTCGTTGAAGAAGAAGTTCGTGAACTGCTTGAAAAGAACGGCTTCGACCGCGACTGCCCAATCATTCGTGGTTCTGCTGCCAAGGCACTCGAAGGTGACGCAGCTAACGAAGACGCTATCATGGAACTCGTTGCAGCTATGGATGCTTACATTCCACAGCCACAGCGCGACCTTGACAAGCCATTCTTGATGCCAATCGAAGACGTATTCTCAATCAAGGGCCGTGGTACTGTTGCTACCGGTCGTGTTGAGCAGGGTGTTGTTAAGATCAACGACCCAGTTGAAATCGTTGGTATCCGCGACACTAAGCAATCAGTTGTAACTGGTATCGAAGCTTTCAAGAAGCAGCTCGACCAGGGTCAAGCTGGTGACAACGCAGGTGTTCTTCTTCGCGGTATCGAGCGCGACGACATCGAGCGCGGTCAGGTTCTTGCTAAGCCAGGTACTGTTAACCCACACACTGAATTCGAATCAGAAGTGTACATCCTTACCAAGGAAGAAGGTGGTCGTCACACTCCATTCTTCAAGGGTTACAAGCCTCAGTTCTACTTCCGTACAACTGACGTAACTGGTGAAGTTGAACTTCCAGCTGACAAAGAAATGGTCATGCCAGGTGACACTGTAACCTTCAAGGTTAAGTTGCTCGCACCTATCGCTATGGACCAGGGTCTTCGCTTCGCTATCCGCGAAGGTGGCCGCACAGTTGGTGCTGGTGTTGTTACCAAGATCGTTAAGTAATCGATTCTGAAGTAACCACTTCTCAAAGAGCCCGGAGCAATCCGGGCTCTTTTCTTATGCTACAATGTGCCAATGACCAGCACTCCATTCACGCACCAGCTATCCCTAGAACAGACGGCATACTTTGATCAAATAGCCCCATGCTATAACGCGCCACTTGATGGTTCGAGCGATCTTTTAGTTACGTCTGCTGCACATGACTATTATGGCTTGGAGCCACGTATGGAGGTAAGGCCAGGGCGTCCCGAGCATGTGCCGGTATACGACCCACGCAAACCGTACGCACAGATTATCTTGGCTGCTCCGACTGAAGTAGGTGCGAGAGAGAAAGATGTATACTATGAAGCGGCAGATGGCTTTTGTCGCTTTGTTGTCGCAGACCCTCGAACGTCGGAAGAATATGTGACCGGCGGCGTTGAATCTTATTGCGGACTTATTCGCCAGCAGAATCCTGGAATTGCAAGAACGGACGCTCAGATTATTGCAGAAATGGACCCTGACACAAGGTCGGCGCTCTTTCAAGAGTACCGAGCGGGGCAAGTAGCAGATTTCGCCAAGCTACTATCGCCTGTGCTGGTGTCGCGCGTCGCGTATCTACGAGAGCAGTCATTTGCACAAGATGCCCGACGCCATCAGCTACATGCCCAGCAAGGTACTACGATGACCGTATTGCGTGATAGCGGCGTTGAGTCTTTCGTAACACTTCCAAATATCATCACCTATGCTCAGCGCCGCTATCAAGCTATTGGTGAGAAACTGATCGAGGTATTCTGTGATCCAAAGTGTGCGTTTTTATTGAACGAAGACTAGTCCTTGAAACAGAGGAGCATCTGATGTATAATGCAAAACAGTCATTAAATTATGTCGAGAACTCGGTGCTGCCAATAATTGCGCGCACAGAGGTTACGACATCGCACACATAGGAGTCCTACCAATGGTAGAAGCAAAGAAAGACCAAAAGCAACGCATTCGCATTCGCTTGAAGGCCTACGACCACAAAGTAATTGACCAAGCTGCAAAGCAGATTGTTGACACAGCTCTTCGCACTGGTGCAACTATTGCTGGTCCAATTCCACTGCCAACTGACCGCAGTACTTTTACTGTTGTTAAGAGCCCGCACGTTTACAAGAAGGGTCGTGAACAGTTTGAAATGCGTGTTCACAAGCGCCTTATCGACGTAACTGAGCCAACACCAAAGACTATTGATTCTTTGATGAACCTCAGCCTACCTGCTGGTTGCGACGTCGAAATTAAGATGTAATCAACCTATGTGCTATAAAAAAGCCGTCGGCATTGCTGGCGGCCTTTTTATTGAGGTAGGTAACTCCTGAGCTCGCTTGACATAGTGGCGCAGAGCATGTGTAGAAAGTTGACGTTCTGGCAAGCCTGTCATACTATTGTGCGTGGACAAATCCACGAGGCAAATGACTGTCACCGAGCCCAGATATTGGAACGCCGTCCCGGTGGGGCGGTTTTTTGTGCCGAAAGGTATACTATGAAATTTCATCAAGAAACATTACAAATAGAGCTAAAACCCGAATCATATGTTGCATACGGTGTATTCCAGATGGCTGATGGGCTATACGTCGACGGCCACCCCTATACATTTGATGAGTGGGAGCATGTGCTTGGCGTGGGCCAAGGCGGGCACAGCCCAGAAACGATGAGTAGAATCAATGAATTCGGCGTTCCAGCAGGAGAGTTCCCGAACTTCGCGCTCCAGACAGCGACATTCAACTCGGGTCTTTCATCCGAAGATTGGGATAGGTGGCACAGTCAATTGCCGCTCGATGAAGAGGCGGCGCTTGAGCTGCTCATAGAGGGTAGTGGGCCCAAAGAGTACTCAGTGGCAGCGGGCATTGCCGAGGCCCAGCGCATTGCGCGAGTAGTTCTTGCTAACATTCCACTCGCCGAACAAAACACACTGGCACTCGCGCGGCAGCAAACAACACTCGAATGCCCAGCCATTAACGACATGCCGACTGTTGATGAGTATAGACAAGATATGGGTGACGGACGACGCAACATTAGTGCATAATATTTTACGACATTGTAATCTTAAGCTGACCTCAGAGACAAACTCCTTGCTCAAATGAGAAAAATGACGTTAAATAAAGCTAATGGCTAAAACAAAATCAAAACTACATTCCAAGACTCGAACCAAGCAGCCCGCAACGCAAGAGCTTGATGGTGTCTTTTTTCTAAAACTCGTACTGTATATGATCCTAGGATCAATGTGGCTTAAGTTTACTCACGACGATGCGCTCAGTTTTCCGCTACCTGTCGGTGTCATTTTAGGACTCTTCTTTACTTCGCACGAGCATTTTCAGATTGACCGCAAGATCGAGTACGCAGTTATGATTGTTGCAATGCTGGTGGGCTATCTTGCCCCGTACGGTCTCTATATAAATATATAAGGAGGTGCCTCATGTCGACTCCCGAAGCAACTGTAGTAATAGCAGGAGAAAGGAGTCAACAGTGGCATGATTCCTTACATGCTGTTTTTGATGGCCTCGTTCATCTTGAGACAGTTGATCATCCGCGCGGGCTTGCAACGTACCTCGAAGGCTATAATCCTGACTTTGACCAGTACAGTGCTGGCCTGTGCGACCGTGAGCGTGCCGAATTGAACGCGTACTTAGGCGGGGTCAAAGACTATGCCCGCGGGTATTGGGGAGATAACCTGGGGCCAATGCGCCGCAGTCACAACCACCCACTGCACTCAGAGATCATACGGCCGATTCGCTACCAGCGCCGGGAGGTGACTATTGCTCCTGTCGATGATTTTAACCCCGAGATTGAGTTGGTAGATGGTGTACACACACGTCTTTCGGAGCGCCGCTTTGATGGCGCTTTGCACGCGAGATATTTGGGGCGCGGCTTTGTATTCTCGGCGCAGGATCCCATGTATGAGGTAAGTGTCTATAAACCCGAAGCAGGGCAGCGGCGACTGTCGTATGCACTTGCATTCCATCCTGCGCGCAAGACGTTGGCGCTGAGCCGTGTTGCCTTGCGTGACCCATCGTTTATTGAGCGGCATTCGGGGCGCGGTCTAGAGGCTATGTTTGACGGTCTTGTCGACCTAATGCAGATTGAAAGAGTCACCGGTTCTTTGGCAATTAGGCACGGATACCCAGCTATTGCAGCCTAAGCAATGTAGAATAGTCAACATATTGACAGGAGTAACAGATGGTGCTACACTGTAACGGTATAACAAATTCCTGTACTTGGTTATTTGGGAAGGTCTATTCCGTAACAGGGGTGGAAACCGTCCGGAGCCGAGCGTTTTTATGTCTTACATAGGAGCATCGGCGGCAGGTAATACGAGGTGGAGCGACCAAGGGTTCACCGGGAGACACTATGAAAGCACTAATCACTCGAAAGGTTGGCATGACGAGTACCATCGCAGATGACGGTACCGTACAAGCTGTTACCTTGCTTTCCGCTAGTCCTTGCGTCATTACGCAAGTCAAGACCGATGAAGTTGACGGCTACAAGGCTGTTCAGCTTGGTTTTGAGGAAGCTAAAGAGCAAAATGTGGCCAAAGCACAGCAAGGTCACTTTAAGGCCGCCGGCACTATGCCAAAGATTGTCCGCGAGTTTCGTGTTGACGAAATCACTGAAGACCTCAAGGTTGGTGAATCTATCAATCCAGAGGTCTTTTCAGTTGGTGACGAAATCGACGTAACTGGCACAAGCAAAGGTAAGGGTTGGGCTGGTACAATCAAGCGACACAACTTCCACCGTCAGCGCAAGACGCATGGTGGTAAGGGTAACACCCGTAAGGTTGGTTCAATTGGTTCAATGTACCCTCAGCACATCTTTAAGGGCAAGAAAATGGCCGGTCAAATGGGTCATGAGCAAGTAACCGTCAAGAACTTGAAGGTTGTTTTGATTGACACTGAGAACGGCGTTATCGGTGTAACCGGTGCTGTACCTGGCCCACGCAAGGGCATCGTCATCATCAAGGAGGCGAAATAATGGCAAGCGTAGCTACATACACAAAGAGCGGTGCCAAGGCTACAACTGCTGCTAAGCTTGACGCAACCGTGTTTGGTGTAATGCCAGAGAATCACGAATTGCTGAAGCTTGCATATGTTGCCTACTTGGCAAATGGCCGTGAAAACCTCGCCGTAACCAAGACCCGTGGTCTCGTAAGCGGTGGTGGTCGCAAGCCTTGGAAGCAGAAGGGTACTGGCCGCGCACGTTTCGGTTCTACCCGTAACCCAATTTGGCGCGGTGGTGGTATCGTTTTCGGTCCAACTGGCGAAGAAAACTACACCAAGAAGATGCACGTGAGCACCAAGCGCCAGGCTATCCGCCAGGCATTGAGCATCGCAGCTGACGAAAGTCGCATCAAAATTGTTGAAGACTTCGGTTTCGACGGCAAAGTTAAGACGACTACTGCATTCTTGCAGAAGATCGAAGCTCAGGGTTCAGTCCTGTTGGTAACTGACGCTAAGGATGACAAGTCTGACCGCGCTACCCGCAACGTCCAAAACGTAAAGGTTGTGCACGCACAGTACCTGAACGTATATGACATTCTGAACGCTGACACTATCGTAATCAGCAAGCCAGCTCTTGAGTTGGTTCAGGAATGGCTCGGAGGTAAGAAGTAATGGATAAGCATATGATCCTCAAGCCTCGTCTGAGCGAAAAGACTTACGGTCTGAGCCTGGTACGCAACACCTACGCGTTTGTAGTACCAAGTGACGCTACGAAGCACACTGTTGCTCGTGCTGTTACTGCCCAGTTCAACGTAACTGTTGAAGAAGTTAACATCGTTAACGTCAAGGGTAAGGCTAAGCGCACCGTCCGCAAGGGTGGTCGCCCAACTAACGGTAAGCGCTCTGACATTAAGAAGGCATACGTTACCCTCAAAGAAGGTGACAAGCTACCTGTATTCGACGCTATCGAAGGCGACGACAAGGCCGACAAAAAGGAGAACAAGTAATGGCGATTAAAGCATATAAGCCAACCACTCCTGGTCGCCGTGGCATGACCAGCCAGGATACGGCTGCAATTACTACCAAGAAGCCATTGCGCTCTCTATTGGTAGCAAAGCGTCGTACTAATGGCCGTAACAACCAAGGCCGCATTACTACCCGACATAAGGGTGGTGGTGCACGTAAGTTCTACCGTTTGGTGAACTTTAAGTTCGAAGCTGGCCTCACGGCTACTATCGAACACATCGAGTATGACCCTAACCGTTCTGCTCGTATCGCTCGTATCAAAGACAACAAGGGTGTTTATCACTACATCTTGGCTAGCCAAGGTATGCAAGTTGGCCAGACTATCACCAGCGGTGAAGAAGCGCCAATTGAAAATGGTAACCGCTTGCCTTTGAAGAGCATCCCTGTAGGTAGCACCATTCACGCTATCGAGATGCAGCCAGGTAAGGGCGCCCAAATGGTTCGCTCTGCTGGTAACAGCGCTCAGTTGATGGCAAAAGAAGGTGACTACGCTCAGGTTCGCCTACCTTCCGGTGAAGTACGTTTGATTCACATTGAATGTACTGCGAGCATGGGTGTTGTCGGTAACGAACAGCACCAAAACATCAAAGTCGGTAAGGCCGGCCGTTCACGTCACAAGGGTATTCGCCCAAGTGTCCGCGGTGTTGTTATGAACGCCGTAGATCACCCACACGGTGGTGGTGATGGTGGTCGTCACCGTATGGCTAAGGCGCCACGTACGCCTTGGGGTCAGAAGACTTTGGGTTACAAGACTCGTCGCCGCAAGTCAACCAGCCAGTTTATTGTAAGAAGCCGTCACGCGGCCAAGAGAAAGTAAGGTAGGTAATATATGAGTCGTTCACTGAAAAAGGGACCATTTATCGACCCAAAGCTTGCCAAGAAAGTGGCTGCGCTTTCGAGCGATGATCGAACCATCATCAAGACCTGGGCACGTGCTAGCACGATTGCACCTGAGTTCGTTGGTCGCACGTTTGCGGTACACAACGGCAAGGTCCATGTTCCAGTATTTGTTACTGAAAACATGGTCGGTCACAAGCTGGGTGAGTTCTCTCCAACACGTAAATTCCGTTCACACGGTGGTAAGCTAGCGAAGGGTAAGAAGTAGTCATGTCAGTTAAAGCAATCGCAAGAGGCGTTCGTATGAGCCCTCGCAAGGTCGGCGTCGTAGCTAGCCTTGTCCGTGGTCGTACTGTCGCTGACGCACTCGTCATCCTTTCGCACACTCCACGCCGTGCAGCCTTGCCAGTAATCAAGGCTATCGAAAGTGCTAAGGCAAATGCTGATCACAATCATCAGCTTAAGCCTGACACTTTGAACATTGTTGCTATCACTGTAACGCCTGGCCCACGCCTAAAGCGTTTCCGGCCAGCAGCACATGGCCGCGCACTTCCATTCCAGCGCCGTACTTCACACATCACTGTTATTGTTGATGGCGATGTACGCGTTGCAAAGAAGCCAGCAGCCGCTAAGAAGGAGGCAAAATAATGGGTCAAAAAGTAAATCCAATTAGCATGCGCCTCCAAGTTAACAAGGACTGGCGAAGCAAATGGTTCGTAGGCAAGCGTGAGTACGCTAAGTACTTGGCCGATGACCTCCAGGTTCGCCGCATGATCCAAAACAAGCTTGGTTCACGTGCTGCTATCAACAAAGTTGACATCGAGCGTTCACCAAACCTCGTAACCGTTACTATCTCAACCGCTAAGGCTGGTGTTGTAATCGGTCGTGGTGGTTCTGGTGCGCAAGAGTTGAAGGCTACGATCGAAAAGATCTACGGCATCCAGACTCGTGTTAACATAGAAGAAATCAAGAAGCCTGAATTGTTCGCTAAGTTGGTTGCTGAGAACATCGCTCACCAACTTGAGCGCCGCATGAACTTCCGTCGCGCTATCAAGTCATCAGCTGCTGCAACTATGCGCTCTGGTGCTCGTGGTATCCGTATCGAAGTTGCAGGCCGTCTGAACGGTGCTGAAATGTCACGTCGTGAGAAGGAAGTTGCTGGTTCTGTACCTTTGCACACTCTTCGCGCTGACATCGACTACGCACTTGTAGCCGCCAAGACAACTGCCGGTATCATCGGTGTTAAGGTTTGGATCTACAAGGGGGAGGTTAAGTAATGTTAATCCCTAAGCGAACTAAGTTCCGTAAGATCATGAAGGGCCGCATTCGCGGTAAGGCTACTAGTGGTAACTACATTGCCTTCGGCGAATTCGCACTTCAGGCTCAGGGACATGAACGTATTACCTCTCGTCAGATCGAATCTGCACGTCAGGCAATGACCCGCTACATCAAGCGTGGCGGTAAAATTTGGATCCGTATTTTCCCTCACACTTCTGTGACTCGCAAGCCACAAGACGTGAAGATGGGTAGCGGTAAGGGTAGCCCAGAATTCTTCGTTGCCAAGGTTCGTCCTGGTACCATCATGTTTGAAATGCAAGGTGTAACCGAAGAAGTTGCCCGCGAAGCTATGCGCCTCGCAGCTCACAAACTCCCAGTTAAGACTAAATTCTTAGTGAAGGGAGATGCGTAATGAAAATCGCTGACATCCGTAAGTTATCAACTGCAGAGTTGACTACTGAAAGCACAAAACTTCGCGAAGAAATCGCTGAACTTAAGCGCCGTCTGAGTCAGGGTGAAGTGCAGAACGTTCGTGTAATCCGCGGTAAGCGCAAGGATTTGGCACGCGTACTGACCATCTTGGGCGAACAACTCACGAAGGAGACTAAATAATGGCTAAAACGATCATCGGCACCGTGTCTAGCAACAAGACCGACAAGACTATTGTCGTGACTGTACAGGCACGCAAGACCCACCCGCTGTACCGAAAACAATACTCGGTCAGCAAGAAGTTTATGGCTCACGATGAGAAGAACGAAGCTCAGATTGGTGACAAAGTTGCCATTACCGAAACTCGTCCTTTGAGTGCTCGCAAGCGTTATACGCTTGACCGCATCATCGAAACTGCTGCTATCCGCCACCAAGAAAGTGCCAGCCCAGCTGACGCTAAGGAGGAAGAAGCGTAATGGTTCAGCAAGAATCTCGTCTCGTTGTCTGCGACAACAGTGGCGCGAAAGAGATCCTCTGCATCCGCGTACTCGGTGGTACACGCCGCCGCTACGCTCGCGTAGGTGACATTATCGTTGCAACTGTAAAAGAAGCAGCTCCAAACGGAACCGTAAAGAAAAAGTCAGTCGTGAAAGCAGTTGTTGTTCGTTCACAAGAAAAGATCCGCCGCAAGGATGGCTCTACAATCAAGTTTGACGACAACGCCGCTGTTATCATTGGTGACGATAAGAACCCGCGTGCAACTCGTATCTTTGGTCCAGTTCCTCGTGAACTTCGTGACCTTGGCTACAGCAAGATCGTAAGCCTTGCACCGGAGGTACTCTAATTATGGAAAACAAGATCTACAAGATTCGCTTGAAGAAGGGTGATAACGTTATCGTTACCACTGGTAAGTACAAGGGCCAAACCGGTACCGTACTTGCAACTCATCCTCGCGAAAACAAAGTAACGGTTGAAGGCATTAACATCGTTAAGAAGCACGTCAAGCCAAACCGCGCTAACCCACAAGGTGGCATTGTTGAAATGACTAAGCCTATTGACGTAAGTAAAGTTGCAATCGTTGACCCATCTACTAAGAAGGCTAGCCGCATCGGCTTCTCATTCGACAAAGATGGCAAAAAAGTCCGCGTATTTAAGAGCAGCGGCAAGGAGATTAAGTAATGGCAAGTTCTACAGTTACAACTACCGCTCGTCTTCGTTCTGACTACAGTGCGAAGTACGCTGCTGAGCTGAAAAAAGAGCTTGGCCTTGCTAACGCTCACCAGGTTCCAAAGCTAGAAAAGATCACCATCAACGTTGGTCTTGGTCGTGCTAAGGATGACAAGAAAGTCATGGAAGTGGCTACTAACACCCTTCGCAAGATCACTGGTCAGGAACCAATGGAAACTGTTGCTAAGAAATCAATCGCTGGCTTTAAGCTTCGTGACGGCAACAAAATTGGTCTGAAAGTTACTCTTCGCGGTGACAAGATGTACGAATTCCTTGATCGTTTGGTCACTATCGTACTTCCTCGTCTCCGTGACTTCCACGGTGTATCTGCATCTGCTTTTGACAAGCAGGGCAACTACAGCCTTGGTATGACTGATCAGTCAGTATTCCCTGAACTTACTTTCGACGAAACAACCACGCCACACGGTTTGCAGGCTGTGTTCACTATTAAGGCTCAAAGCCCAGAACACGCTAAGGCATTGCTCACCAAGTTTGGTATGCCGTTTGAGAAAAAGGAGAACAAGTAATGGCACGTAAATCAAATGTCGCACGCGACCTGAAGCGCCAGAAGATGATCCAGAAGTACGCTGCAAAGCGCGCTGAACTCAAGGCTCTTGGTGACGGTGAAGGCTTGGCTAAGTTGCCTCGCAACTCAAGCCCAACTCGCTGGAAGAACCGCTGTGTTGAAACTGGTCGTCCTCACGCATTCATGCGCCAATTCGGTTTGAGTCGTCTCTCATTCCGTGAACACGCATCTAAGGGTGAGATCCCTGGTGTAACTAAGGCAAGTTGGTAGAAAGGAAAGGACAAGAATATGGTTTCAACAGATCCAATCGCCGACATGCTGACTCGCATTCGCAACGCAATTGCTGTACGCAAGAGCGAAGTGGTTATGCCACACTCAAAGGTTAAGCAATCAGTTGCAGAGCTTTTGAAGAAGAGCGGTTTTGTCAGTGACGTAAAGGTAACCGACCTCAGCCTCGGCAAGAGCCTGACTATTGTTATCAACGGCGAGCACGAAAACGCACGCATTACTGAAATCGTTCGCCTCAGCAAGCCTGGTCGTCGTTCGTACACCAACGCTACTGAAATCCCAACCGTCATGCGCGGCCGTGGTATCGTAATCATCTCAACCTCTAAGGGTATGATGACCGGTGCCGAAGCTAAGAAGCAGGGCGTTGGCGGTGAATTAATTTGTAAAGTTTACTAAACAGAATAAGGAAATCAGATGAGTCGAGTAGGAAAACTACCCATCCAAATCCCAAGTGGTGTGACAATCACTGTCGATTCCGATTTCGTAACTGTTACCGGCCCTAAGGGCACGCTCAAGCAGTTCACGATGCCGGGAATCACTGTCGCCGTAGAAGGCGAACAAGTTGTTGTTACCCGCGCAAACGATGAGCCAAAGATTCGTGCTAAGCACGGTTTGATGCGCGCACTCGTAAATAACATGGTCGCTGGTGTAAGCCAGGGCTTCAGCAAGAAGCTTGAAATCAACGGTGTTGGTTTCCGTGTTGCACAGCAAGGTACTGACCTTAAGTTCAACCTTGGTTTCTCACACGATGTTATTTACAAGATCCCAGCTGGCATTACTGCTACTATCGAACAAAACACGGTTACTATTAGTGGTATCGACCGCCAGCAGGTTGGTCAAATTGCCGCTGAAATCCGCGCGCTTAAGAAGCCTGAGCCTTACAAGGGCAAGGGTATTAAGTACGCTGATGAGCGCATTATCCGCAAGAGTGGTAAATCAGGTAAGGACAAGTAGGTAAACGTATGGACAAACTTGCACACAAACTACAGAACCGCGTGCTCCGTGCTCGCCGCGTTCGCGCCAAGGTGTCGGGTACGACTGAACGCCCACGCCTCAGCGTCAACATCAGCAACCGTCACATTACGGCTCAGCTCATTGATGACGCAACACACAAGACTGTTGCGTATGTATCTACTGTTGGCACCAAGAGTGCTACCGGTACGATGACTGAACGTGCTACATGGGTTGGTAGCGAAATTGCCAAAAAGGCTAAAGCAGCCAAGATTAACGCCGTTGTCTTTGACCGCGGTAGCCGCTTGTACCACGGTCGCATGCAGGCTCTTGCTGATGCGGCTCGTAAAGCAGGATTGGAGTTCTAATCATGGCAGAACAAACTACCCCACAGGCTCCACAACAGCCAAACACCGACCAGCGTGGTCAGCGTGGCCCTCGCGACAACCGTCGTGGCCAGCGTCGCCCAGAAGTTGCTCCTGAAGAGAAGCAATTTGATGAGCGCGTTGTTCACATCGACCGCGTTGCCCGCGTTGTAAAGGGCGGCCGTCGCTTCCGCTTCCGCGCACTCGTTGTTGTTGGTGACCGCAAAAACAAAGTCGGTATTGGCCTTGCTAAGGGCGCAGACGTTACTGCAGCCGTAACTAAGGCAACCGAAGTTGCTAAGAAGCACATGGTACTCGTACCTGTTGCTAAGGGCACTATTCCCCACGAAGCAGAAGCCAAGGTTGGTGGTGCACGTATTCTTGTTAAGCCTGCGAGCGCCGGTACCGGTTTGATCGCTGGTGGTGTTGTACGCACCGTGCTTGAGGTTGCTGGCATTAGCAACGCTCTCTCAAAGTCACTGGGCTCAACAAACAAAGCTAACACTGCATATGCAACCATTGCTGCATTGGAATCAATTGCTCCTACGAGCAAGTGGGTTACTACTGCAAACAAGAAGGCTGCAAAGCCAGCAAAGAGTGAGGATAAATAATGAAGTATCACGAACTCAGCACCAATAGTGTTAAGCGTGCGAAGCGCGTTGGTCGTGGTATCGCAGCAGGTCAGGGTAAAACCGCCGGTCGTGGTACCAAGGGTCAGATGTCTCGTACTGGTTCTAAAAAGAAGCCAGGTTTCGAAGGTGGTCAGAACCCATTGATGCAACGCATGCCAAAGCTGCACGGCTTCCGCTCTCACAAGCCAAAAGCTGAAGTTGTGTACACTGGTCAGCTCGACGCAGTTACTGCAAAGACTATTGATAGTGTTGCATTGGCCGAAGCAGGCTTGATCTCAAGCTCATTCGTCCGTGTAAAGCTTATCGCTAACGGTGAAATCACCAAGAAGCTTGACGTTAAGCTTTCTGGTGCATCTGAAAGCGCAATTGCAGCTATTCAGAGCGCTGGTGGTACCTTTGCTAAGGTTCCAACTACTGCTCGTCCTGCCTCAGCCAAAAAGGCCGAGAAGGCAGCAAAGAAGTCTACTGAAAAGTAGTCAAAAAGACATGAAACGGAGGTGTGAAAGCGCCTCCTTTTCATGTATACTAGGCTTAAACTTATATAGCCAGAGGGTATAATCATATGAATTGGACAGTTATTTGGCGCTCCCTTTCCCACAAGGACATGCGCAAGCGGATTTTCGCCGTTTTAGGTATCCTGGTAGTATTTCGTATTTTGACACACATTCCAGTGCCACTTAGTGATCCACAGACACTAAAACAGGTACTCGAGAATCTCTTTACGAGCACTTCAGGTGGCAGCGGTAGCTCAGAACTCCTGAGTTTCATTAACGTATTGTCAGGTGGGGCACTAGCTAACTTTTCAATTATGATTGCTGGTCTTGGCCCATACATTAACGCCTCGATCATCATGCAGCTTTTGACGAAGGCAATTCCACGCCTCGAAAACCTCCGCAAGGATGGCGAGTATGGTCAAAAGAAGATTAATCAGATGACGCGTATCTTGACGTTCCCGCTGGCAATTATCCAGTCAGTCGGTGCAATTTACATGGTGCGTCAACAGGCCATGCAGCAAAGTGGTATTGGCGACATTACAGCCAACGCTTCACTAATGCAGTGGGTACTTATGATTGCGGCACTGACTGGTGCATCGATGTTGCTTATGTGGCTAGGTGAGCTCGTAACAGAGCAGAGCGTCGGTAACGGTATTTCACTTTTGATTACCGTGGGTATCGTCAGCGGCCTCCCGGGTATGATTAGCAACTTTGCGGCCTCTGTCTTTAACAAGACAAGCACTTGGGTTGTGTTTGGACACCACTTCCACGTCGATAAGCGAAGTCTGATATATACGGGTATTGTGCTCGTTTCGGTGGTAATACTAACCTGGCTTGTCGTGAAGCTTAATGAGGCTGCGCGTAAGTTGACGGTTAACTACGCCAAACGCGTGCAGGGTAATCGCACCTATGGCGGTGTCACAACAACTTTGCCTGTTAAGCTCATTGGCGCCGGTGTTGTGCCTATCATCTTTGCGATCGCATTCTTAAGTGTTCCGACTTTCGTAGGTAACTTGCTTACGAGCAACAGCAGCGCACACCTGCAGCAGCTCGGCACTAACTTAAGCCTCTGGTTCCAGCAACCATCATCTTCGACATTTGCTGCTGGCGGCTTCGAACCATACATTTACCCAGTTGTGTACTTCTTGCTCGTTTTCGTCTTCACATTCTTCTATACAAGTGTGACCTTTAATACAAAGGAGATCGCCGAAAACCTACAGAAGCAAGGTGGTTTCCTAGAGGGCGTACGTTCTGGTCTACAGACAGAAAAGTATCTTGGTAAAGTTGTTAACCGTCTGACCTTGTTCGGTGCCTTCAGCCTAGGCCTCTTGGCTCTGACGCCAATTATTGCCCAGATCTTTATCGGGCCAAATGTTGCATTGGGTGGTACAAGTATTCTGATCTTGGTATCTGTGTCCCTCGAAACATTGCGCGCCGTCGAGTCACGAGCGCTTATGGTTACGTATGACCAGTACTCTCAGCCTGACTTTTTCCAGTCAGACCCAGAAGAAATGACAAGCAGCAAGAAGCGACGCTTTAGTCTCCTGAAGCGCAAATAATGCGAAGCATAGAAGTATCTCCCAGGATGCGCGGCGGCCTTGCGGCTGCCGCTTCGCTACTAGCGCTTAGTGGCGTAGTTGGCTGCGGAGGCGAATCAGAGCCAATAGACGGCTTCGTAACCTCCAAGACAGATATAGGCGGCAGCCCTGGGACGCCAGCCGCTACAACAACATTAACGCTGTTTCATTGCGCTGAATATCAGCCGAAGCAACTTGATTGCACCACGGAAAGCGTCACGGTGGCTAAGACGACTGCCAATGTGTATCCACCTGGGTCGTTCTATCCAACGTTCGTGGTGCCAACCCGGCAGCCAATAAGTCACCCTTCGCCAAGTGGGCGATGATTTTGAGCAAAAAACAACACTTTACAAACTGTTACAGACAAGTTATAATGATCGGAAGTTATATTTATGGCCAATAAAGAAGTTATCGAGTTGACGGGAACCATTATTGAGACCTTACCAGGTACTCAGTTTCGTGTTGAACTAGAAAACGGTCATCAAATCATAGCTCACGTTGCGGGCAAAATGCGGAAACATTATATTCGTATCGTGCCTGGCGACAGCGTTACTGTTGAGTTGACCCCTTACGATCTTACTAAGGGCAGAATCACGTATCGCAAATCTTAACCAATATAAACGCAGTGTGTCATACACCTCAGAAAGGTCATGATCCTCATGAAAGTGAGTGCAAGTGTGAAAACTCGTGGCGCTAATACAGCAGCCGTTCGCCGCAAAGGCCGAGTCTACATCATCAATATCAATAAAAAGAAGTTTCCACCTGTTGGCCGCTTAAAGCAGAGGCAGGGCTAGTTTATGGCACGTATTTCAGGTGTTACTATCCCGAGCGACAAGCAAGTGCAAATTGCTTTGACCTATGTTTACGGTGTTGGCCCAAAGACAGCAGGCGACATTTTGTCAGCTGCTAAGGTTGAGCCTACTGTTCGTGTGAAGGATTTGACAGATGCAGAGATCTCTCGCATTCAGGAATTCATCAACGAGAACTACACCGTTGAAGGTGAATTACAGCGTATTGTTGCAGGCAACATTAAGCGTCTTAAAGATATCAACGCGTACCGCGGTCTGCGTCACAAGATGAATCTTCCATCACGTGGTCAACGCACAAAGACTAACGCACGTACCCGCCGTGGTCGTAAGCTAACGGTTGGTGGTACCGCTAAGAAGACTCCTTCAAAGACATAGGATAGGTTATAGAATATGGCAGATACTACTTCCGTTAAGAAAAAGAAGGCGAAGCGAACCGTCTCCCACGGTCAGGTTCACGTCCTCGCTACTTTCAACAACACGATCATCACATTCAGCGACGACAAGGGCGGTGCTTTGGCACAAGCTAGCGCTGGTGGCTGCGGCTTCCGCGGCTCTAAGAAAGGCACAGCATACGCTGCGCAGGTTGCTGCTGAAAAAGCAGGCCAAGCTGCTAAGCAAATGCATGGCTTCTCTAAGGCTGATGTATACGTAAAGGGTGTTGGCCTCGGCCGCGATGCAGCTATTCGCGCACTCGCTGGTCTCGACATCCAAGTTGAAAAAATTGTTGATAAAACCGGCGTACCACACGGTGGTGTTCGTCCTAAGAAGGCACGTCGCATCTAAGGCGCAAGGTAACATATTATGGCACGAGATACTCAATCTATCGTAAAAATGTCCCGCCGCGAAGGCTATGCTTTGCACCCTAAGGCGCACAAAGCCCTCGTTAAGCGAACTACAGCTCCTGGACAAGCTGCAAACAGTCGTATGCGCAACAAGCCAAGCCAATACAGCTTGCAGTTGCGTGAAAAGCAAAAAGTTAAGCGCCTGTATGGCCTGCTAGAGAAGCAGTTCAGCAACTTGATGAAGGAATCTTCACGCAAGCAGGGTCAAGCAGGTGAAGTATTGCTCCAGTTCCTGGAACAACGCCTCGACAACGCTGTATACCGCGCAGGTTTCGCATCATCACGCCGCGCTGCTCGCCAATTGGTAAGCCACGGTCACTTCATGTTGAACGGTCGTCGTGTAGACGTTCCATCAATTCGCTTGAAGGCTGGTGACGAATTTATCGTTCGTGAGCGCAGCGCTGGCACTGAATACTTCAAGAAGCTCGATGATGTTAGCCCAGCACCATCAACCACTCCCGCATGGATCAAGGTAGACCGCAAGAACCGCAAGGTTGTTGTAGTCAGCTTGCCGACCCGCGATGACGCTGAGCCAGAAATCAAAGAGCAGTTAATCGTGGAATACTACTCACGCTAAGGGAGGAATGAGCTAAATGTCAAAAATGATTCACACACCAGGCGTCGTCACCGTTGACGACCACAGCGCAACCAGCAGCACTTTTGTTGTTGAGCCGTTGCACAGTGGTTATGGTATGACCCTTGGTAACTCGCTTCGCCGCGTATTGCTTTCGAGCATCGCAGGTGCTGCAGTTACCAGCTTTAAGATCGAAGGTGCTACTCACGAGTTCACTACTGTCCCTGGCGTTAAAGAAGACGTCGTCGACATCATGTTGAACCTCAAGGGTATTCGCTTCCGCGTCTACGGTGATGAAGCTCAGAACCTCCGCATTGTCAAGAAGGGCAAGGGCGCTGTTACTGCTAAGGATATTCAGGTCAATGCTGACGTTGAAATCGTTAACCCAGAACACGTTATTGCAACACTCGACGATGATAAGGCTGACTTTATCATGGACTTGGTTGTAGAAACCGGTCGTGGTTACCGCACAATTGAAGAAGGTTCAGCTAAGAAAGCAAGCGACATGATCGCTGTTGACGCAATCTTCAGCCCAGTACTTCGCGTACGTTACAAGGTTGAAAACACCCGTGTTGGTCAAATGACTGACCTCGACAAGTTGCTCATTACTGTTGAGACTGACGGAACTATTACTCCTCGTGACGCTTTTGAAGAAGCTTCTGCAATCTTGGTTAACCAATACACTGCTCTTGCTGGCAAAACCCGCGTTGAATCAGGTGAACAACTGATGACAAGCGGTGCTGCTACAAGCGCACACCTAGGTACCGAAAACGGTGACGAGCCAGCTGCGCTTAACACCTCAATCGAAGACCTAAACCTTTCTGCTCGTACAACCAACGCGCTCATCAACAACGACATCCACACTATTAAGGATTTGTTTAGCTTGAGCGACGCTGAATTGCGCGACCTTAAGGGCTTTGGTAGCAAAGCATTAGATGAAGTAAAAGAAAAGCTAGCGGAGATGGAGCTCTAATATGCATCGACACGGATACAAAGGCCGTAAACTGCACCGCGAGCGCGACCAACGCGAAGCGCTTGTGAAGGGTCTCGCTGACTCACTCGTAAAGTATGAGTCAATCGAAACAACCCTTCCTAAGGCCAAAGAAGTGGTGCCTTACGTTGAAAAATTAATTACCAAGGCGAAGAAGGGTGACCTTCACAACCGCCGTCAGGTTATCAGTGGTTTGCAGACTGTTGCTAGCGCACACAAGCTAGTCGACGAGATTGCACCACAGCTCAAGGGCCGCGTGAGTGGCCACCTGCGCATCGAGCGAACTCGCTTGCGTCGAGGTGACAACGCACAATTGGCTCGCGTTAGCTTTGTTGATGACTTGACTGCAGCGCCTGTTGCAAAGTCTGCGGCTGAAGAAAAGCCAAAGGCTGCCAAGCCAGTAGCCAAGAAGGCTGCTGAAAAGGAGACTAAATAATGAAGACCTATAGCGCAAAGCCAAGCGACGTTACGCGCACTTGGTACGTAGTAGATGCTTCTGAAGCTCCACTCGGCCGAGTTGCAACTCAGGTTGCTACGCTCTTGACTGGTAAGGGTAAGACTACCTTTACTAAGCACATCGACACTGGTGACTACGTTATTGTTATCAACGCTAAAAACATCCAGGTTACTGGTAAGAAGCTTGACGACAAAATGTACTACCGCCACAGTCATTTCCCAGGTGGTCTGAAGGAAATTAACCTGAAAGACCAACTCGAAAAAGACCCTACTGCTGCAATTACTCACGCAATTCGTGGTATGTTGCCAGTAAACAAATTGCGTGACGCTCGTCTTGAGCGCCTCAAGGTTTACGCTGACGCTGATCACAAGCATGAAGCACAAAAGCCTGTAGCAATTTCAGTAAAGGAAGGTAAGTAGACATGGCTGCAAACACCTATTTCTACGCACTTGGCCGCCGCAAGAGCGCTACCGCACGTGTACGCCTCCAAGGTGGTAAGGGTACCATTACCGTAAACGGCAAGCCAGCTGAAGAATACTTCGCTGACAGCAAGTTCTTGCTCAACGACCTCAATGCTCCTTTTGTAGCATTGCAGCAAGAGAACAAGTACGACATCACCGTTGTTGTAACTGGTGGTGGTCACGCTGGTCAAGTTGACGCTATCCGTTTGGGTATTGCTAAGGCTCTGAGCTCAATGAACGAAGACCTTAAGAGTACTCTGAAGCGCGCTGACCTGCTTAGTCGTGATCCTCGTGAGAAAGAACGCAAGAAGTTCGGCCTCAAGGGCGCACGCAAGCAACGCCAGTTCACCAAGCGTTAGGCAACTCATTTTGCCAACCCAAAAAGCCCTCGGACAACCGGGGGCTTTTTTCTTGCCAAATAGCCTATAATAAAGCATAATCTATTTCTTATGGAACAATTGCCAGAACGAGTCAACCCAGGGCACCTACCAGCCAGGCCCACTAGACACATACCAGAAGCTCAACTTAACAAGCTGGTCGAGGAAAATGGGCTTTCAGTGGGCCAGTCGTTCTGGGCTGGGATAGCTGAGGTGCCCAGCGATCAGCCCTTAGTCACTACCAACAAGGCGGGTGAGCGCCGATTGGCGATCTCAGCCGTGCGAGATGTGCTAGAGGCGCACTATGCAACAAAAGGTGCGGCTGGCTGGCCCAGGGTAGGCAAAAAGACGCTCTACACACTTAACTTGCTGGCAACATACTTGGGGGAGAGCGAGGGCGATCCCGATTCCGACGCTTACCAACATCCAGATACGTACGCTGATCCATCTGGGATTGCAACTTTCTGTAAGGCAAGCGGAATTCCAGCGACCAAAGATCTTATTTCTGCTACTGTCCAGCGTATAGGCGCGGCAACTATAACCGAAAGGTATGGCGAGTATACAAAAATCCTGCCTGAGGGCAAATATACGGCAGAGGACACGACTTTCGCCATTAGGGACTCGCTGCCGTACAGTAGGGTAGAGGTTGAAAGCGTCGGCATCCAAAGTGTTCTGGCTGGAATTACTGATATCGAAGTGCTACACACAGCCAACGCCCACCCGCGGGTTCATTATGCACTCTTGAAATGGTTTTCTCCGCTACTGCGGAAATCGAGTACGGGTGCTTCGGAAGTTGTACGCAAACCCCCTGAGCATTCAGCCATTCGACCAGAGTTTGCGCCGCTACACGTATCGAGCGAACAGTATGACGGACTACTTGAAGACAAAACGCTGATACAAGAAAATATACGACGTTCGTATATTGTAAGTGGTCTACAGAGGGCAATAGCTCAAGGACTGTTTTATCCTCTGACCGGCCTTATCGTAACCGACGGCGAGCGATCTGCACTCTATGGTGACCGTGTTGCGCGATTCCTGACGTCCATGATTCGTAGCAATCAGGACGAACTACCTCGCACTACACTCATTTCGGGACATGATTTCAAAACTTTAGCTGAGCTCGATCTGAAACACGGGTCACCCGAGGAACTTCCCGTGGCAAAAACTACCGAGGCTTCGTGGCACGATGGTGTTCCGGCTATAACACTACGAGGCTTAGTAGATTTTGGGCGCGACCTGGGTCGCGACGTTGACACCGATGATATGAGGCGACTTATGAACGGCGTTATCAGCGCTATGTTGCGTGAGCGCCATCAGTATACTCCAGGCGAAGTTTTCATCCATGACGGTGCGGTATACGAATATCTGCAGCACAATAACACGAGCTTTGTGTCGGCCGCTGACGTAGAGACAAGGGGTATGACCGTCAACTTCGCAAAGGAGCACTTTACTGGATTTGCCGCAAAGAATGTTGTGTCGGCGCTTATCTTTGCCAAATATATTAAGGCTGCAACTCAGCAGAGCTAGCCGTAGCCGCGCATGCAAGTATACAAAGAAGCTCTCAAGGACGCACCTGCTTACCTTTTAGGCGTCGGGCACGACGACAGAGTATCTTTGGCGGCTGCGCTGCGCAATGAGGGATCCGGCGCTGTGGTGCGTCTGGGGTTTAACCTAGCAACCGAAACAGTTCCTCTGCGCATGCTTGGCTACATCGCGTCTGCCTACTACACAACAAGTCGGTACATGCCACAGGCGCAGTTGCAGCTAGTGGCGACAACTCATGCAGCTGCACGCGTTAATGCGGTGCCCATAGAAAAGGGCAAGGCATGGGCCACTGCCTTATTTAGGCACATTGCCGAGCACCAAATACTTGATACACTGAGGCCCCAGCACACTATCTTTGGCTTCGACAGCCCCGACGAACCACAGCTTGCTGCTTCAGCAATAGAGTCAGCAACACGAGACTTACCCGAAGCTGTTATTTTGCGACGTAGTGCTCAGAGCCGAGGGGCGACTGTAGCTCCATACGTTGCGGCGCATATTGCATTGCACGACACACCAAGCAACATACAGCCTCTCACTGAATTATCTGACGAAAGGCCATGGCCACAGCCATCGCACATTATCAGTATTGGCGCTCACGGCTCCGAACGGCCATTTTACGCTGCGCGAAAGCAGTGTCGTCGCCAGGGCGTTTTTGAGCCTTCCACGTCTACAGGGCAACTTTTTACGCGGCATATCATTCCGCCCTATCTATTTAGCCGCAGTGCAGAAAGTGAGCCATTGATTACGGACGAAAAAGCTGCCCATGCACTTGTCATGAATCCTCGCCCTCCCCGTGATCACGTAAGCAATGACATTAGGTATGTCGGCAATATACTCGGCGAAGTCGAGGATATACTCGAAATATTTGGTCCACAAACAAACACCCAGCTTGCCCGGAATATCCAAGTTAGTGCTCAAGATGTCGACTATTGGCATACACACGACCCGCAAGTGCCGGTTACTTGGGCGAATGCAGCACCTATGCTACTATGAGGCTAATGAAAACTATACTCGCACAGGCCTATTGGTTTACCGACACGACTCGTGGCGGTTTGTTCTGTGTATTTGCATAATAGAATCTTTCGAAGATAGAGAAGAGACCGCCACCACGGCGGTTTTTTTATTGCATACATACGACTAAGGAGAAATACAATGTATCTTGGACAAGAATCCATGGGTTTTGAAGTATTGGTAGCAGAACTAAGCGCAGGGCCCCGGGCTGCCATAGCCGGCATAGCCGAGCGGGCGCTTCGGGCAGCGGGCGTTCAATGTGATCCGGGCGAGCAGGCTTCGTCATTACAGCTTCTCGGACGCGAAACACTACAAGCCCTCCCCGGCATACAAGAAGCACAAACAGAAGTGCGGGCTGTCTATGATAGGCATTTCACGCTATAATAAGGGGTAATATGAGCAAACCAGTTATCTTGACCGGCCTTCGCGCCAACAATGATCTTACCATTGGCAATTATTTTGGCGCTTTGCTGCCAATGATTGATATGGCTACGACCAAAGCAGACGAATATCAAATTAATCTCTTCGTGCCCGACTTACATAGCTTCACGACGCCCGTGAACCATCGTGAACTGCACGACCAGATCATGCACAACTTGCGCCTCTTCGTGGCTGCAGGCTTGCCTTTGGATAATCCTGATATTCACATTTATCGCCAAAGCTATATCCCGGCACACTCTGAAATGACCTGGGTTTTAGATTGCTTTACAGGCATGGGCGAAATGGGCCGCATGACCCAGTTTAAAGATAAGTCTGCCAAGCTTAACGAAGATCGTATCTCGGTCGGTCTCTTTAACTATCCAGTACTCATGGCTGCAGATATTCTGTTGTACGGCGCCACGTATATTCCTGTGGGCGAAGACCAGACCCAGCATCTTGAGTTTACTCGAGATATCGCAACCCGCATGAACAACCAGTTTGCTGCTGAATTTCCCAACGGACTATTTGTAGTACCCGAGGCTGTACCCAAACAGCATGCGTTCTTTGGCAAAGACCAAGGCCTCCGTATTAAAGACCTCGTAGACCCGACAAAAAAGATGAGCAAGAGCGACGACACAGGTAAGGGTGTTATCTTCTTGGGCGATGAACCAGCGTCAGCAGCCAAGAAGATTATGGGCGCCACGACTGACTCTGTTGGTGAAATTCATTTTGACCGCGAAAACCAACCAGGAATTTGTAATCTACTACAAATGCTAGCTCTCCTCACTCATGTTTCGCTTGATAGCGTTATCGCTGAATGGGAAGGCAAAACTCGCTATGGCGATCTCAAAAAGGCAGTAGCTGATGCCATGAGCGATTTTCTTACGAAGTTCCAGGCAAATGTCGCTGCTATTTCTGACGAACAGATACTCACTAAGCTTGCTGCGTCAGAAAAAGCCATGCACGATGTCGCTACCAAAACATTACTTCACGCCCAACAAGCAGTAGGATTGCGAGCACTATAATGAGAAAAATTATTATTGACGAACTCAGTGTGGGCCGCCGCTTAGATTCTGTTGCGGCAGAAGAAATGACTCGATTAAGCCGAGCGTTTATCCAAAAGCTTATTGATAGTGAAAAGATTACTGTAGGTGGTAAACCTTCGAAGACCGGATATAAGGTACGCGAGGGCGACATTATTGCCATCGATTACGATGAGGCCGAACTAGACGTCATTCCTTCTATTGACCTGCCTGTACTCTACGAAGATAACGACTGTGTAGTTATCAATAAGCCAGCCGGCGTACTGACACACGCCCAAGGCAACCTTGTAACCGAGGCTACGGTTGCTACGTTCTTGCGTGATAAATTGCAGGATCTTTCTGGTGCACGCGGTGGCATTGTCCATCGCCTTGACCGTGCCACCAGTGGCGTTATCATGTGCGCTAAAAATCAAGAGGCGCTTAGCTTTATGCAAAAGCAGTTCTCGCAGCGCAAGGTAAAGAAGGCCTATCTCGCTATTGTACGTGGCCATCTTAAGACTAAAGAAGCGGTGATTGACATGCCTATTGAGCGTAATCCGAAAGCACCCGCCACGTTCCGTGTTGGCGTCAATGGCAAATCCGCAGTCACACTCTACAAAGTACTCCAAGAAACAGACGAATATAGCCTTATCGAGATGAGGCCGACTACAGGTCGTACGCACCAGTTGCGTGTGCACTTAGCAGAGCAGGGGTATCCTATTATTGGTGACCCGCTGTACGGCAAGGGTGCATTTGGTGACCGACTGTTCTTGCATGCATTGAGCCTCGAAATTACCCTTCCTAACCGTGAACGCCAGACATTTACCGCCCCGATGCCTCAAGAATTTGCAGACCTGCTAGCGGGAAAGATTGATGTCGCGCGATAGCCTCGTCATACACGAACAGACCGCAGCTCGGCTCGAGTGGCTTCGTGCAGATCCGCCACACGCCACACTACTACTCGGTGCCGCAGGCATTGGCAAGGGTAGTATTGCCCGACTGGTCGTTTCAGACATTCTAGGTATCAAAAACGCAAAGCTTACCGATTCAGCGCAAGTTACTATTATTGAGCCGGACGAAAAGCAGACGATATCAATTGAATCAATCCGGAAGCTCCAGCAATTCTTGCGACTCAAAACAGCAGGCAATGCACGCATTAGGCGGGCTATTATTATTGAGCACGCAGGTTCTATGACAACAGAAGCTCAGAACGCTTTTCTGAAGATTCTTGAGGAGCCACCCGAAGATACCATTATTTTGATGACTGCAGAGTCAACGCACGACATGCTGCCGACTATCCGTTCGCGCGCCCAGCAGCTCACCCTACAGGTTCCCTCTAAAGAAGCGGTACTTGCGCATTATGCAGATCAGCCAGAAAAAGCAGTTATGCAGGCATACTTTTTGGGCGGCGGACTGCCTGGGCTCATGACTGCGCTACTCGATACTGACGCCGAGCATCCTCTGTTTGCGAGCGTTACGGCGGCAAAAACAGCCCTCCAGCAAGATGCCTTTGGGCGTCTGGCTCAAATTGAGCAGATAGCCAAGCAAAAGCCCGATGCGCTGCGCTTCTGCCAGGCACTTGAGCGCATTGCCCAATCCGGGCTAGAACACGCTGCGTCAAAGACAGATGACAAAGCGCTCAAGCAGTGGACTCGTATATTGCGTGCGGCGCACCAATCGCGGGATATGCTCGCCTCTAACGTTAATACAAAGTTAACATTAACGCACTTGATGTTGCAGCTTTAGCGCAATACTTTGCTATAATAATGCGTAGTTATGTTTGAACTTGCAATTGTAGGTGTTTTTGGCCTATTGGCCCTTCGCAACACCAAAATCCACGATGACGAATTTGCCGCTGGCTCACGTAAAATAGGTGATCGTCTCGGGAAACTATGGGATATCGCACACCAAGGCATGCGTGAAAATCGCTTCTTACGTGCCGAGAAGGCGTTGCTGACCATTCTAAAGATCGACCAACGCAACGCAGCAGCCTATAATCGCCTTGGCATTCTGTACGCCAAGCAAAAAGAATACCGTGACGCTATCGACTGTTTTGAGATTGCCAGTAGCATCGAAGCAACACCTTCGAGCCTCCATAACCTCGGTCTCATCTACTATGAAACAGAGAACTACGAGAAAGCAGCAATTGCCTTTGAACAAGCACTAAAGCTCGAAAATAACCTTGCTGCGCGGCACGTTGCATACGCTAAAGTACAAGAAAAGCTTGGCAACGAAAAGCTCATGTTCCAATCACTTGAAAAGGCTGTCGAAATGGAGCCTAATAAAGAAACGCTTGGCTTACTTCTTAAGGCCTACCAAGATCGCAGCATGGACGCCCAGGCCGACATGATCGAGCAAAAGCTCAAGAAGCTGATCGTGCCAGATGGCAAGCCAAAGCGCATGGTGCGCCCACGCAAAGTTGTCGTCTAGGCACATAAAAAGCATTGTCAAAATAAGCACTTTTTGTTATAGTTACATCTGTTATCGCATAACGCGCCACCTTAGCTCAGTTGGTAGAGCAACGGTTTTGTAAACCGTCGGTCGTCGGTTCGAGTCCGACAGGTGGCTCCAAACCCGAAAGGGCACTATCGCAGGGATAGTGAAGCGGTCAAACACAGCTGACTGTAAATCAGCCCTCTCCGAGTTCGGGGGTTCGAATCCCTCTCCCTGCACCAAAGAAAAAGACCTATCGTATCGATGGGTCTTTTTCTTTGGAATTGGTCTGCATGGCAACTCGCGTGACACGCTGTGCCTTGCGCTGGCGCTCTGTAAATGCACGTTCAGTCTCACGCTGGTCGAAGCGCTGCACGTATCGCCGTAGGGCAAGCCGTGTCCGGATAGCCAAGCGTAGGCCCAGACTCAAGCCTATATGCTTAAGCCGGTCATCCAATTCGGGCTCATCAGCCACATGAACATCAGCAAGGCGTGAACGATCTGTAGCCCTCCGTTGGCTTGCCTCGAGATATGTTGCTGCGTGATCAGGCTGCAGCGCATACTGCGAATCGCGAGCACCAAGCGCATACGAGCGAGACTTACCTGGTGCATCGGCAACGATGGCGGCGCTGAGCACTGTGGCATCAATGATCTTTGCGCGAGTAGACTGCGCAGTTTTAACAATGGACCTGCGACGACGATAGGCAAGGTGTGCCACTATACCAGCTACGAATATGCCGCCGCCAGCAATGCCTAGCTGGTCTTGTGTGGCTGTATTTTCTTTGTCTTTTGGCAAAACCTTTGACTCGTCAAAAAATGCGTCGAGTTCCGAACTGCTTCCCGCAGGGGTAGCGTCATAAATACCGGCCACACTATCAACCGCCCAGGCGTGCGCTTCGTGAGACGATAGAATTTGCTGCTTGCCTGATCTGTCGTTAGTATTGCGCCACCCATCGACATAATTCAAGGAAGTATTGTCTGCGATAAGAATCGTTGCAGCGAGGTTGCATACGGCTTTTTTGCGATCGAGAGCTTCTGCGGTTAAGAAGTTGATACCCTCGAGGTCACGGCTTGCTGGATTATTTCTGCTCAGCGGGTCAAGCGCATACGTAAACGTATCTCGAATGTAGGCCATTTCTTGCTGTACGCGAATTGACGGATCTTGTGAGCGATTCGGCATTTCTTGCTTCCAAATATCACTGGCACGTAAGGCCTCGTCGCTGTAGTAGAAGAAATCTGCACTATCAGTTGCCCGCAGGCCTGCGGATTGCTGCACGTCATTATCAACGAAGTATGTGAGCTCACCGCTGCGAGTTGCACGTAAGACATATGATCCATCCGCACCCGCCTGCAGTGCTACAGGGTGACCGTCGATATTCGCAGCAACAAGCTGCGTTCCTTCTAGTATCGGTAGGGCTATATCCTTTGGTACTTGATCTTTATCAAGATGTCTTCGAACGCCAATGTATGATTGGTCTTTTGGATCAATCGCTGTCGGGAGCGAGACTTTCCAGCGGTCTACTTCGCTATCACCCGTTTCCCAGGCATCAGTCCCAAATGACCTATATGTTGCGGCACCCCAGTAGCCCGTGGTATTCATATTGTGCGGATCAAGATACCACTCTACCTTGTTCTCGCTTTTTGGATTAACATTTCCGACTGATGAAAATCCCTCGACACTACTGCCACCTTGCCCTTGGTAGGGGTCGTTAAACGCTGGCGATGGTTCAAATAATCCCGAATTCTGCCATGATTGCGGCACTGAATCACCTAAAAAGTCTTGCAACCTGATCGATAGTTCGCTTTCTAGATTTACTAGGGGCTCGTACGTACGCGTCCGCGCATCTTTTTGCCAAGCAGCGTCCCTGAGCGCCTGCATGTCAGGCTCTTTGCCGGTCTTAACTGCAGCGGCATACCTTTGATTGAAATCAGCCTGCGCCGACTGCAAGATACCCTCGTGGGCAAAACCAACGCCGATGCCACTTGCAGCAGCAACAGCGGCCATGACGCCCGCTCGTGTTAAGAGGCGTACTTTGCGCATCTCCGCCGTCACTGATCGCACCTCTTTTTTACGGAGAGCTGGCGAGAGCAGGCTGTTAACCAATGCTGGCTGTATCAGATTTGTAGAGTCAGCAATAACTGGCTGGCTCGGCCGGTTATCATCAGCGCCACATTGATCGTGTAGCTGAAGGATATCACGGGCTGTGTTGTACAGTCGTTCGTAGATAATAAGCTTTCGTTGCTGCGGATTTAATAGTGTTGGGTCATCATCGAACTGCGCACATTGGATATCAGTGGTAGGAAGTAGCTCGTTGAGTGGGTGCATTGTGACATTGGTCTGTATGCCCTCGCTAGTGCGTGAAGTCCGACGTACTTCAACCTGATCGTCGATAATACGGCACGTAACTTCGCCACGCGCTGCTGCTTTGGTGGGGTTCTGCGCCGAAGCCTGCCCTAAGACCCGCGGTGCTGCTTCAAGATTACGAGCTAATGCCTGCTCGGCGGCAAAGCGAATCGAAGTCCGGATCGTCTCTTGGTCTGCGCCGTGCTGCTTGAGGCGATCGTGCAGTGCGGCCATAGGGTCGTTTATGACCGCTTCATCAAGCTGTCCAATGAGACTATCGATACCGCCTGTACCTAACTGTTCTTCAACAAAGCTTCGTAATTCCCGGGGAGTAAAGCTTCGTAAGTCGTGTAGAGTGTCCAGTTTTTTGCGTACACCCTCATCGACATCAAACCGAGCGGCTTCCAGTAGCTCCTTAAGGCTTTGCTTGGGGTAGTTGTCGAGTTTTGCCGATGCTTCTTCGTCAACAAGTTCGGGCATACCTTTTTTGAGTACCGCCGCATCGACCACGATACGGCTAACGGCATTCTGTTCGGCGAGACGACTTATTGATCGAATACTATTAAGAAAGGTGGGATATGTCGATTCAGGTGTACCTTTTGGGACGGCAGCGCCGTGCCAATGAAGCACCGTTTCTTGCGGACTTTTTGGCTTATCCCGCTGTTCTGGTACACGGTAAGCCTCGTAGATATGACCTATCTGAGTTAGCAGAGCCTCGCCATTGTTGCGATCAAAGCGGCGGCGTGCCAAACGGCGGCGCCCAAGCTGCGCACCCCCTATTGCAAGAGCGCTTCCGCCTAACCATATTCCGCCCGCAACCATTTGAGGTAGCGAGAACTGGCTGTAGTCATAGAGGGTAGTAACCGCTTCGCCCACGCACCCACCAGCGCCAAGCGCCACAAGATGAGACGCTCTGCTATGTCCCGCCACCGTATCGAGAGGGCTTTCTTCTTCGACTCGCGCAATATGTGCCGCAAAAAGCTCAGCAACGTCCGCCTGATCAACATGAACAAGTTCAGGCGACAAAAGAGCGTCAGTAGGTGTACTGGCTAATGATGTCTCTGGCAATTGTGCACGCTCTGACATAGGGGAGTCTCTTTAAAGTGCATAGTATAGTATACGGTGTCTATAACTTCAACACATCGTATGTGTATATGACTACTCCTTGGTTTTGCGGCGTGCAATATAATTGCTAGCGGCAAGGTGGAGGCTTGCTAAGGCACGTGTAACTTCGCCTACGCGGAAGTGGCGCATATAGTAGCGTGCGTCGCGGATATTTGTGTCGCGGATCGGTGCTTTGTACGGCAACTCAAGATATTTATTGACAGTTGCACCGTACAATTGGCCCAACTTAGAGCGACCCACTTGCGGCATGTACGGGATTTCTGATGCAGCCCGTGCGTGGGCGGCAGCAACATCACCCGTCAGTACAGTGGTCGCTTCGGCTGCGATGTATGAGAGGCTGTTAGCCACCTGTGCCGTAGCCCTACCAGCGTGTACAATTGTTTTTCGGCGACGATATGCCAGGTATATTCCAGCAAGAGCGGCACTAGCGATCAGGGCGTTCCTAGGCGACACCTGCTGTTCAGGCTCTGATGCGATAGCTTTAGTTTCGTCAAAGAAATCACCCGTATTACCACCCGCAACCGGCGTAGCGTCCCATACGGATCCTTTGTCATCGACAGTCCAGGCGTGCGCCTCATGCGAAGAAAGTATTTGCTGCTTGGCGCCAGGCACATTTGCATTGTTCCAGCCATTCGCGAAAGCCAGCGAAGGATTGTCGGCAGCTAGCATAGTAGCGGCGATGTTGCAGTTAGCGGCGCGTCTCTTGATGCCGCTTTCCATAATGTATAGCAGTGGTGATAATTGGCTGTCATTAGTGTCAATACTATCGAGCGGAGCAAGAGAGTACTTGAAGTCTTTTTGGATGAAAGACACCTCTTGCTCGATACGCACCTGCTCATTATTAGAACGCTCTGGTAAAAGTTGTTTCCAGTAATCCGCCACATTCTTTCCTTGGTCGCGCGAGCTGCCACGGTACACGACTGGCGTTGCGCGGTGCAGTCTTGCGGCGTGAACATCGGGGGAAACGAAGTAGGTGAATGTGCCGTTTGGATTGTCTCCGCGGACTTGCGCAAAGTAGGCGCCATCTTCGGATTGTGTAATGGACACTGGCTTGCCGTCAAAATTAGCAGCAACTACCTTTGAGCCATACAAAACCGGCAGCTCAACTTTATTGAACGCCGTGCCATCAAAATTACGGCGCACAGCCGTATACTGTTCGGCGTCTGCTGCTGGCTTGGCTGGTATGCTCAGCTTCTTTTCAACGGCTGTGTTTGTAGACCAGTAACCATCACGAAAGTCATTGCGAACACTCGCACCCCAGTAGCCCCTGGTATCCATGTTGTGTGGGTCAAGATACCAATCTACTTTGTTTTTACTAGTGGGGTCTACATTACCCAGCATAGAACCTGAAGTCTGATAGTTCATCGAGCTATCACTTTGGCTGGGATCACCAGGATTATGCTTATACCTATCGATTATGCCCTGAGAGACCCATGACTGCGGCACGTAGGGTACTAGGCCAGTTAGCTGATTCCTTAGGGCGGCGACAGGTTTAACCTCCAGCTCTTGTAGTGCATCAAAAAACTGGACAAGCGGGCCGCTCTCTCGGACATTCTTATCATGTGCTTCTTGCGCGGTCGTTGTAGGCGATACGGATGTCATATCCTTGTCGTGCATCTCCTGGGTGGCCATACCATGAACCTGGTTGACAAGCGCAGCCGAGGCTGCCGCTATACCCAGAGATATCGCGAGGCGTCGTCGGAAGTTAACGAGCACAACCTCGCCATCAGCACTTATGATCTTGCTTTGGCGCAGGCGCGTAGGAGATAGGGCACTATTTACGAGCGCGGGCTGAATCAGGTGCTCCTTTTCGGCGATTACTGGATTCGTAGGTATATCTTCCTTGGCTTTGCTGCCGCCATGCCGTGAGCTATCGTCTTCGAGTGACGTCATATACACCTTGTAGTAAAGGGCTATCTTTCGTTGCTGTGACGTAAGGGGTAGTGACGTATCTGATTCGCTATTAAGCGCTTCTACGTGCCTTGGCAACAGTCCTACTGCATCAAGAATCGACATGCCTTCTTCTTGTGAGGTAACACCGTCCGGCCCTCTGTGAGAGCGTGTCACTTGTACTGCCTTGCCACTAATGCGTGCAGAGATATCCGTGCGCTGTGTTATCAGTGTAGGATTGTCGACACTCGCTCGTACTTTTGTGTGCTGAGATATTTCGTTATGACGCATCAGTGCATCGCCTGAAGCTCGCACCATCGCAGTTCGTATAATTTCGGCTCGCAAAGCGCTAGAATCGGCGTTGGTTTCTACAAGTTGGTCATAGAGGCCAACCAGCGGATCCTCGGGACTCACTGAACGCAAATCATGCATCAATGAATCAAGACCGTCAGCACCTAGTTCGTGCTCAACAAATGCTCGAAGTTCATGAGGCCGAAAGCTGTGCAGCATTTTTTCTTCGAGCCCCTTAACCTTTGCACCCTTAAGGGTTGCTCCGATAAAGCGTGCCGCTGGCTGGTTTGCCTCGAGGCCGTCTAGCTTGGTAGCCGGCATGCCTGTTTCAAGAATGGCTCTATCGACCACAACAAAATTAACTTTTGCCTTTTCGGCCATATGGGTGATGCCACGCACGCTGTCAAGGAACGAAGGATAGTCCTCTTCGGGCGTACCTTCAGGCACCAAAGCGCCGTGCCATTGCATAACTACTTCGTCTTTGCCCCCAATATCATCAGGGATCATACGATACAGTTCGTATGCTTGGCCTGTTTGCTCCAATAGGGTGTAGGCATTATTATCTTCGAAATGCTTTCGGCGACGCTGCTTAAGTACGTGTCCGGCACTCAATGCGCTCAGTCCAAGTGTTGCCGAGGCCACAATGCCGGCAGTGAATAGTGAAGTAGAGTTGGTAGCATAGCGTTCTAGTGCAAGTGCAACTTCCGCGCCTCCAACACCAGCAGCAATAGAAGTATGGGCACGGCCGAGGAGCTTGCCATACCCGCTGAGAGCCGTTATGTCATCATGCTCACGCACCCTGTCTGCATGATGCTGAACAAGTTCTTCTGCCGATGCTTGCGCCACCGCAGTAAGTTCGGGTGTGTTCTGGGTAATGGACACGCTGCCAGAGTGCGCTTTTTCACCTGAAGACATAGAAAATGCTGACCTTTGTAATCAAAACGCTTACTATATACTAATTATTGAATGAATGCAATACCAGTCGATTCTTCGCCCACTGCGCTCATGGTCTTGAAAAAACAAAGTAAAAAAGGTACAATAGCATCTGTTAATCTGATTTTTACTCTAACAGTACAGATCAAAACACATGCCGTCGTAGCTCAGTGGTAGAGCACTTCCATGGTAAGGAAGGGGTCTCGGGTTCAAATCCCGACGACGGCTCCAGAAAGACATTTCAAGCGGCTACCGGTTAGCCGCTTTTATATACATATGAATAAGAACATTACTGCCAATCTTATCAAGCTCTCTATAGCCTTAGCGGTGGTAGTTGTGCTGCGCGGAAGCGCTCTCGGTCTCTATGCGGACATCGTTCGTTTTTTTGCCGCCGCAGTGCTCGCAACGACAGCCATCTACGGCATAGCGGCCAGAAAGAGCCGTCAACAACTGCCACATGCCCTTCGCGTAGCCGATATGACAGCTGCCGTGGTCTTGGTGGCATATCTTGTCGCCTGGCTCGGCACGAGCACCCTTGTACGCGGTATAGATTTCTAGCGCATAAGAGCAATAGAGTTTACAAGAGAGCTCGTATCTGTTAGAATTAATGAGATTGATATTTATAAAAGGTTTCTAAAGAGATAATTATGGCTAAAAAAGGCGAAAAGCGTAAGATCATTGGTATGGTGAGCGAAGAATCAGGCGAGCGCATCTATTACACTACCAAGAACACAATGAACACCCCTGAGAAACTCTCACTGCGCAAGTACAGCCCAAAGCTGCGCAAGCACGTTATTTTCACCGAAACAAAGAAGAACCTCGGTCGTAACGAAGTTAAGCCTAAGAAGTAGTTCTTACCTTAGCACTTTAAAGCCGCCTCTCATGGCGGCTTTTTTATTTGGCCTATAAACTAGAAACTACTTAACGCGGGCGAGGTCAAGGATCGTATTGACGAGCTCAGCATGGCTCCACACCAAAGGAGTAACACCAATAGGCGCACCTGTGGTTGGATTCATCTGCTCGGCAACCATGCCGCTCGGTAAAGCATGATCTATAGTCCAGTCGATGTAATGGCGGGCACGGTCAAGCTGCTTTGTGCGCATATAATATTGAGCAATCCAAAGCGTCGTTACAAACCACGGGTTACCTTTGTATGGCTGGTCGCTCTGGAAGTACTGATCGTACTCATAGCGCGCAGCACCGCCAGAAGGAGAGATATCAAGGAGCTCATTCTCAATTACTTTGAGCGTCTGTTTCATGGGTTCAATGCCCATATCTTGCGCGGCAAACATCATAACACCGTAGAAACTTGAGATATCTAGTGTGTTATCAAGCTGCAACGAGCCATCTTCCTGCAGCAAGAAGCCTTTACGGAATATTTGCCGTTCTTCGTCGTAAAATACACGACCATTTTCGAGCATCGATGCCGCGCATTCGCGCCAGCGTACAGCATCATCGGGGTACTCAAATTTGTCAGCGAAGTCAGCCGCAGTAAGAAGTGCAGCGTACACGACTGCCGTAGTATATGTGCTTGTCAGGAATTTTTGTTCCCACAAGTCATAACTAGCATGCGGTAACTTCGTCTGCTCATCAATGAAATCGGTCATAAAGTTGGCCGCAGGCTGGATAAAAGTTGTGTAGAGATTCATCACAAAATCATGGTCATCAACGTGGTGGTAGTATTCGCCAAGCATGTATACCACTAAAGCGGTTTCGTCTTCTTGGATAGCCAATTCTTTGTGGTTGTTATGAATCAGCGGATGCCATGTACTGCCAATGGCGCGGTCTGGCTGGTACTTGTGCATCAAATAGCCATCATCGGTCATGACATCACGGCAGAACTCGAAGAACTTGCGCGGCTCCTCTTTGTAGCCCATACGGATGAGTGGCCACATGGCATAGGCGCCATCTCGTGGCCATACGTAACTATAGTAATCGCGCCCTAAGTTGTAGATGGATGAGTCACAGCTTGCAATGACACCGCCGCGCTTGTCAGTATGCACTTTGATGGTCATGAGTGACTTTTTGACGATTTCAAGATATTTAGGGTCAACAGTATGGATAATATTCGTCCCTGTTGCCAGCCATTCACGCCAGTACTGGCGAGTTATTTCCATGCGCCGCTCGATACCCTCAGATAGCAATTGGTGGTGGATTTTCTCGGCCGCAAACTGACCGTCGGCTGCGACGATCCAGTAATCAATTTGTGTGTTAGCGCCGCTTGCGAGACTACAAGGGAAACGAACAACCGAGTCGACACCGCCATGTTCGACCGGATTATTAGAGAGCTCGCCATCTTCGGCGTCACGGTAGGTGCCTTCTTTGCCTTCAATGCCGTAGTTACCAACGGAGTACTGGTCGTATACTGTGCCATCAATGTTTTGGCCATAGATAAGAAGGCTGCACCGGCCTTTGTAATCGAGTATGTAATTTTCTTCAGGGACAAAAAGCGCCGTGTCAGCCCGGCCAGCACGTGATATCTGAAACACCTGATGCATAAAAAGACGTACGCTTCGGTGCACATCAGAATGATTGTGAACTGTAATGCGACGACAAAAAGCGTTAAACGTACTATCGACAAAATCGTTAAATTCTAGTTCGATACCGAATCCATCGTGATACATATGAATATCGCTAATCATTGCTTCCGACTCAGTTTTGACCTCGGTACGCCAACCCTCGTCCGTCACCCACGTAAAGTAGCTATCAACCCAAACGCCAATTTTATGATTAACGCTTCGTGATGTCGTCAAGTTATCGAGGCCAACGTACGGATAATAGAAGTCGTGTACGAGACCTTGTTCGTTGAGCCCCACCGTAAGGCTGCCATTTCCAAGCATAACCGCTCTTGCCATGAATGTATTATACCTCAAATCCCTTATCGACGAGTCGATATCGCAAATCATGGTATGCATTCATGAAGGCGATAAACGCCTCGTACGGTGTTTTGTAAGGACTAAAGTATGCGTGAATGTCGCCGTCATTAAACCACTTGGTGCACATGTAATAGAAATGATCAGAGGTCTGGAGTTTTCGGAAATCGGCAATAAGTACAGGATCTGCGCTCTGCATAATAGGCGCCTCGAGTTCGTAGAGGGCAGTAATAGCTTGTGTTTGCATGCTATTACCGAGCCATGCACTCAGATCTCGTTCGGTATCAGCCCAGGTTACGGTGTGCGGAACATCGACAATGTCAGTTGCCGTAAAGTGATCAGCAGCCTGGCTAACAGTCATGAAGGTATGCTCGCTTCCGGCAAGCCACTCACCAGGCAATTGCTCAAGGAATGTAAAGATACCTGACTCGCTCCACTGATGCTCACCGAATGTTTCGTAGTCCATGAATAGGTTAAAAATGTCAGCAGGCTTAGTCTCACTGAGCCAATGGCTGAACTTTTCGGCGGTTAGTGGCCATTCTTTCCAGGCGCGATCGCCAAAGCGGAACGCAATATCATCGCTTAATTTGTAATTCTTGAGGAGTAGTTTGGCGTTGTCGGTGTGCGCAGGTCGGTATACAAAATTAGGACTACGCCAGCCGAGCATCTTGTCCCAGCCCTCGGCCAAGACTGCCTTATAGCCGGCTTTGTCGGCCCAGTAGGCAACATCATTGTTATATGCCAGCTCGGTATTACGAAAAACTTGCGGCGTTTGGCCAAAAACTTCCTGAATTTTAGCTCGGTGAAGAGCAACTTGCGCCTCAAATTCGCTTCGTGAGTAGAAGAACGCCAGGCTGTGGTGGTACGTTTCGGCAACGATTTCAACGCGCCCTGTCGCAACGAGGTCTTTGAATGATTGCAGTACTTCGGGCGCCCATTGTTCGAGCTGCTCAATAACTGTTCCTGTAATAGACAGGCTGAGCCGAAACTCAGGATAGGTCTGCAGCAACTTCATAAGGTGCTTGTTGGTCGGAAGGTATGACTTTTGAGCAACTTTATGCAAGATACGCTGGTTACTCGTATCGTCAGTATAGGCCGCGTCAAAGTAGTCGTGCGTCACACCAGCATCAAACAGAGAATAATGACGCACGCGGTATGGCTGGTGTACGTGTAAGTAGAGGACTATGGCTTTCATGCCTGTACTCCGCTCGCATGATGACGATACACCCCAAAGAGTTTTTTGGCAGCCTTATCCCAAGACAACTTCTGGTATTCGGCTGCTGCATTTGCGTGCAGAGTGTCTCGCAAAGAATCATTCTGTACGACAGCAGCAATCTGATTAGCGAGCTCGTGTACATCCCAGAAGTCTACCTGTAAGCTGTGCTTGATAACCTCAGCAACACCTGATTGCTTACTAACAAGCACAGGGCAGCCGTATCCAATCGCCTCGAGTGCCGTGAGGCCAAACGGCTCAGAGATAGACGGCATTACAAACAAATCCCCAATGGCGTAGGCATCGCGCCAGCGCTTGCCGCGCTGGAATTCCACAAACAATACATTCTTGCTAATACCAAGCTCGGCAGCAAGCCCAATAAGCTCATGATACTGATCACCGCTACCCACGAGCAAAAACATAGTTTTAGGTACACGTACAATAACTTCCTTAGCAGCGTACAGCAAATGTACGAGATTCTTTTGTACGGTCAGACGGCCTACATTAACCACCACACGGTATCCTTGATCTTTGAGTTTTGCCAGATAGCGATAGGCGTTATTGGCGTCAAGCGGTTCGACCATTGCCTGGTCGATACTGTTATGGACGACCTCTATTTTGTCAGCAGGCACATCGTAGTCTTCGATAATCATGCCTTTCGTATGCTCGCTTACTGCAATAATACGATCGGCCAGGGAGAATGTCAGGGCCTCAATCTCGCGAACTAATTGATTACCAAATCCGCCGCCAGATCGATCGCGCTCAACAGAATGCACATGCACAATAAGCGGCAGATCTGTCTTTTCTTTGAGTCTGATAGCAGCGCGGAATGTCAGCCAGTCGTGAGCGTGAATGACATCGTACTCTTTGCTCGTCACCTGACCAAGGCCACTTACCGAATGTTCGTAGCGCTGTTGTTGCTGAAAAATATCAATATGCTCGGTATGTCCGTCACTATATACATACCGTACACTATCATATGCCGTTCCTGATGAGATAACAGATGCAACTCCTTGCGGGTGCGCGGCGATAACATTCATGAAAGAAATGTCATGCTGAGCAGTATAGGGCACTATGAAGTCGATATCTGCACCATTATCGGCAAGCGATTTACACAATTGAAAACACGCCACACCCAGCCCGCCGCTGTTGTGTGGGGGTAATTCCCACCCAAGCATAAGTATTTTCATTCGCCGTTACCCTTGAACTGCTTTGATTATAAAAGAGGAATCACGCTTAGCACAACCTTTTTATCTGTGCGAATGTATTGTTAAGTAAATTTTTAACTAAGAGTTGGTAATAAACCTAATGGCTCGCGTTTTTGACAATTTGTATAGTTGGTTATGCAATGCATTGCACCAATCAACAACAACCCGACAAGGAGCATTATTAGTATGAACGGAAGCGAAGCATCTCTTGGTTTAGCCCTAACATTGGGCCTTAGCGTGGGGGTACAGTACATTTCAAGCCTGCTCAGCAGCAAATAAGCGTCACCAACCAGCATCGTACATTTTGTGCACCCACTTTAAGTAGAGCTGGTACAAGGGGCGATTCACCTGCAATCGCCCCTTTTTATAGAAAGTCGACAGTACCTAAATCACTACCAAGAAATGCAGCATACCGCTCGGCGCGTACATGCAATTGTTGGCGGTCTTGGGCAGAAAACGGCGCATCAAAGGTGGTCAGGCTGATATGGACAGCGCTTTTAGACACAACACGCTTCCATGTACCAACAACGTGACCACCTTTGATGATAGTCGGCAGAAATACGCCGTTGCTGCCCGGAACAATGCGTGAAAGATGCGCGGTATCAGTAAAGATAAGACTACGATCTTTGTAGCCCAAAATATATTCATCAAAACCAGGCAATAGATGGAGCGCCTCTGGCGCGGCAGATTTGACGGTAGCACCAGCTTGCATCCAATGTTCTGTCCCCTCAACACTCACAGCGGTAAGTGCGGAACCTGCTCCGGCAATACCGCGCTTTGCATCTGCCATTGTCAAGTTTGCCCAGCCCGCAAAATCAGAGATACGTGCTGGGCCATGGCCACCAAAATAGCGATCTGCAAGAATCGCCAAGCCTTCGTCGCGGCTAGGAGTATTGCTTTGCGTCACCCAGGCATCAAAAAGTACAAATGTTGGCTGCTTTCCATCTGGTGGGCCGAGACAAATGAGAGTCTCTTGGCTTGCTTTTAGAAGAATATGATAACCCCGCTGATTGTCCGTAGCAATGCCAGCCTGCTGCAGCGCTGTAAAAAGTGCATCGCGTCTTACTGGCTTGCCGTCGGCGAGCACTCGCGTGAGCACGGCGTTAGCTGTTGCAAATACTTCAGCGTCGAGGTCGAGCATACGGTGTCGCGTTGCGCTGCGTGCAATAATACGCGGCGTTAATAGATTGAGCATCCACCGCGCATCAGCCGCAGGAATAATATGCAATGTACCCCTCATGGGCCAGGTACGGATGATCTTTCTTTGGCTCAATGCCTGCTCAATATCAGCTTGTGACGCGCTTGCAGTACGCAAACCCAGCGCCCAGAGCGCATTGGTATAGTCTTGTGCCTGGAGCGCCCCGAGGCGTTCAGTAACCGCGAGGGCATCTGGTAGAGGTGCTGTAATGCCGTGTGCCTGTAGTCGCAATGCCTGCGCAGATTGAATATCCATGTCTAGCCAATCATATCCAATGTTAGCGCGCCGTGTCGAATAAATACGGGCACAGCTGCAGTACTCCGTTCTACATCATAGACATAGCCCAAATCAGTAAAGTTTTTGAGGTTTTCAATGCCCGTAATGTGCTCCTCGAGCACCCAGCGTGCAAACGCGCCACGTGCTAACTTTGCATGGATAGCCACAAATGTTGGCTCGGCTGTCTTCTGAACTGTCAGAAACAGAGGTGAAACAACGCGCTCTGGAGCCACGAAAGGTACGACGAGCTTTGCGTATTCCTCTGATGCTAAGTTAAGAATTAGGTCGTCGCCGAGTTGATGGACTACTGTATCACCCCAGTATTCATACAGACTCTTGCTACCGTGGGGCGCGAAGCGATAGCCAACCTCTAGTCGATATGGGTGAATTGCATCGTAGGGGCAAATAATGCCGTATAGACCAGATAGTATCCGAAGAGACTGGTCTGCATAGTTTCGTGCATCGCGAGATAATGTTGACGCCCGTAAACCCTTGTAAATGTCACCCTGGAACGTATCGAGTGCGAGGCCGCTATCTGAGGTCGCCCAATCGGCATATAGCTGGTGTGTTTTGAGGGCTAGGGCAGGCGAGATATGCATAATACGCCGTAAATCAGCGTCGGACATCTTCTGTACCTCTGTTACGAGCTGTGCTGCACGTGCTTGAAGCTGCGGCAATCGCACAGAATCACCTTTGGCGATACCTGTTGCGACCATGGTTTTGGAACTATTAATAAGAATTTTCATCTGTCTGTATAGTACTATACGCTGTTAAAAAGCATAAGGGTATTGACTTTAAAGCAATATTAGTATAGAATAATGGTTGAAACGTAAGGAGGGAAGCAACATGATCCGAACAGTTTTACAGAAAAGTCGTACTATTACAGCAGCTGCCTTGGCCCTTGGTATTTTGGGCGCATCATTTGGTGCTATTTTACCAACCAACAGCCGCGTGTACGCAGCATCAAATTGTGACAAGGTAAACATTGTTTACTGTGGTATTGAAGGTTCAACAGTCAACCAGTATATCGCATCGTTCAAGAACGACTACGCCACCAACAAGTCAGGTCACATTGACTCACCAACCGTGAAGAAAAACTACACCGACTTGCAAAGCGTTTACAACTGGGCAGGTGCTACCGATAGCATTGTTGCCGGTATGAACGCGACCAACACTAAAGTCGGTACATTATACAAAGACGGCCACATCGTTGTAGACGGCAAGACCGTTGCAACAAACGCATGGGTAAGTGCTCGCTTTACTGAAGGCGCTGGCTATACCAATGTTGCCGGTAATGTATATGCTCGTAAGACCACTACTTCATTTGCTAACCCAACAGCACAGGTATTGGTATACATGAGCAATGATCAGGCAGTATTCGCAGTTATGACCGAATGTGGTAACGCTGTTAAGATTACTCCTGTCAAGAAGCCAACAACCCCTACAACACCAACTACTCCTACCACCCCTCAGACTCCTGTGACTCCAAAGACGCCCGAAGCACCTAAGCCAGAAACACCAGCTCAGCTGCCAAACACTGGCGCAGGTGAAACAATCGGTTTGTTTAGTGGTATCTCTGTAGCCGGTGCCAGCGCTCACCGTATCTTTACGGCCCGCCGCCGCAACAAGTAGTAAAATTGACCGTTGCTTCCTACGAGTATCGCCTCATATAATGGGGCGATACTTTTTAAATGGGGGGCACTCTTGATGTCTGGAGCAATGAAAGAATCTGTCGCTATACTGTATGGCGCCCACGTGTCTACGTACTTTCGTGGCGAATTTCCGTATGAAGAGGATATGTTGCCTGATCGCGGTGATATCCAAAGACAACTCGGCGAATATGGTCTTGGGCTTTCGATTGCCGTGGCACGCTTTAGGCCATCTGGCGAAAACGAACTGCCACAGATACGTGTTTGGGACAATCCAGTATTCGACAGAGAAGGCAGTTTGGTGGGCGGCGAGCTGTCACGCGGCGAGCTTGCAGACTATCCGGTCGTGTACGACCGGTGGATCGACAACTTCCATGGTGGCGTGCTAAGCGGTGACACCACCAGCGAGCGCAACGCATTTGGCATTGGCTTGCCTGCGGATCGCATTTTTAACTACCGCACTGTCCAAAACCTCGGCAACAACAAGCGAGCGACCGACAAAATACTTCGCGAAGCAGGTGTGGCCATCCCAACATATGCGGCAAATAACCTTGAAGAGATTGAAGCAGGTGAAGGCACAAAAAGTCCTCTCGTGTATAAACCAAACACCAGCGCGCGCGGCGTAGGTGTTGTTCGGTATGCTGACATCGATTCATACAGACGCGCCCTTGCGGCGGGCGACGTTGATCCGAGCGGGAATGTGCAACGCGGTCTTGACGTACATGCCCCTATTCCAGACCTCGTTGGCGATACGCAAAGAGATAAAGAGCTGTTACGCCGATATAATAACGACGCCAGTGAGCTGCGGCCACGTGAGCTTCGTATGCATGCCGTTGCCGGAACCGATCGAGAAGGCAGATTAAAAATAGAGGCGTTTCCGGTTCTCAAGATTGGTAAACCAGGGCGTGATACTCTAGAGAATGATTTCGTAATTGGTATCGATCCGTCATGCGTCCCCGAAGGATCGGCCATGCATGATGGCACCGTAGACGTGATGCGCAGGTCACTTGGTGCGGCTAATACTGGCGCAACCCCAGATCAGAAAGCTACTCAGCTGTACGCCTGTGCAGACTGGCTTCAGGACGCGCACGGTAGGCCGCTCGTTGTAGATGCCAACTATCGCAGCCCAGGATTGTCGACTAAAGCCCGGTCTGCCCGCGGTGCCTTGGTACGTACCTGGGCCCACCAAACTATGCAGATTCTTGATAGAAATTAAGCTTGTGGTTATATGGCCCTCGCCGTATTATTAAAGGAATAGATAAGCGAGTGAGGGTATATGGCGCGACTTCCGGTGCCAGGCCAAGATAGCGGAACATGGGGCACGGTGCTCAATGCCTATCTAGCCGTTGAGCACAACACGGATGGCACACTAAAAAAGGCGGCACAGATACAGCAAGCCATTGATGACGCCGCCCAAGCCGCAACCACTGCCCAAACGGCTAGTCAAAACGCACAAACAGCAGCGACGGATGCTGCCAGCGCGGCCAACACTGCTAATGCCGTAAAGATACAAGGTCGCGTCGTAAGTACCGCAGCCCCTGCGGCCAACCAGGTTCTTGCTTATGATGCTGGGTCGTCACGCTGGGCGCCCGCATCAATTCAGGCAAGTGATATTACAGGACTGGACAGCGAGCTTACCGGTTTTGAAGAAACGGCTAACAAAAACCAAGCCAGTGGATATGCCGGACTTAACACATCGGGTCACGTCGCACCAGCACAGCTAGGCACTGGCACTGCCAATAGCACCACGTTTTTGCGCGGTGATGGCACGTACGCTACGCCAGCAACGGGAAGTGACTCGACAACTGTGACAGCTCCTGGTGACAGTGCGCCTAGCTCTCCGCAGCAATTTAACCGCTGGATTAGTATTACGAGGATAAGCTAGTGGCCGTTACTTTTGTCGCTGCCACCGGCACAACCACGGCCATCGTAACAACGGCCACGGTCACAGTACCTACTGGCGTACAGGTAGGCGATTTAATTATTCTTGGTCATAGCATTGCTGCATCTTCGGCCTCACGCACCGTAACATGGCCATCTGGCTTTACTGAACTCGGTATTGTTGAATCCTCTGGCCACGGTGATAGGGTAGCTTGGAAAATTGCCACAGCGAGCGAAGTAGCCGGACAGTCTTTAACAGTTACTGTTAGCTCGGGCATTAAGCAAGCGCTCGTCCTGAGCTCGTACCGAGGCACCCACCAGACTACCCCCGTTAACCAATGGGCAAAATCAACAGCCGCCTCTGGCACGACTCGCATAGCACCAGCTACCGCAGCACTCACAATGAGCAACTGTCTTAAGGTACAGTTTGTCGGTGACTCAACAAGTACCGCAGGATCAAATACGACAGCCTTGACGCCACCAGGTGGTCTTACAAGTCGTAATCAGGAGTTCACGAGCGGAACTGGCGCCTCTTCTGCGGCCATCGCCGACAGTAGCTCGACATACTATGCCGCTGGATCAACACCCGGAAACGATACCTGGACGAGTGACTTTTCTGGCCTTGGTGGAGCTTGGACACTTGCAATCTCACCACCACCATCAGCGCCAACTGCGCCGCAAAGTGTATCGGCAACCGCGGGCAATGGGCAGGCAACAATTACATGGCAAGCTCCTGTGAGCGATGGCGGCTCAGCAATCACGGGATACACGGTTACTGGCACTCCCGGCGGCACAGCAACCGTAAGCGCCGGCACAACATCAACCACTATTTCGGGCCTTACTAACGGCGTGGCATATAGTTTTACAGTACACGCCACCAACAATATTGGTAACTCGACCGAATCAACGCCATCTAACGTGGTGACGCCTTCATTGCCGTTGCCGACAGCACCGCTCAATCCGCAAGCTACCGCTGGTGATTCGCAGGCAACAATTACGTGGCAAGCGCCGAGTAGCAACGGCGGTTCTTCAATAACCAGCTATACCGTTACCACAGTTCCATCAGGACAGACCATTACGACGCCTAATGGTTCAACACTCACCGCCACAATTACGGGCCTAGCAAACGGCTCGCCATATCAATTTACTGTGCATGCCACGACTGCAGCGGGGAATGGCCCCGAGTCCGTCCTCACTAACAGCGTGACGCCAGCGGGCCGAGTATACGTCGCATCTGAAAAGGTATTTTACGACAACCAATGGGTGCCTGTTGCTAATGGCTACAAGCAGCTACAGTACGAGGGCACCGCGCTTACTGAGCGTAACATCTTAAACTTCGCTGGTTCGGCTGTCAGCATGACTGATGATCCTGCCAATAACCGGACAGATATCACCATTACGGCGGGCGGGACGAGTGGCGGCGGTTCGAGCGGGCTTCCTACGTGGGTTATTAACGTCAAAGACTACGGCGCAGTAGGCAACGGCACAACCGATGACTCAGACGCTATTAAAGCGGCCTTTACTGCGGCAATCGCGGGGCGAGGCGCCAATGGAACTTCAACGCCTGTCGTTCAGAAATCACTTTTCTTCCCGCCAGGAACGTACCGCGTAACTAAAGCTGACAGTCTGGTATTCACACCCGAGACGGGCACTTCTGATCTCGTACTTGGTTTGACCATCGAGGGGTGTGGCAATCGTGTCAGCGAGCTCTTTTTTGACACAACATTTACAGCCGATAGCGACCCTCGCAAAAATAACCTCATTACAGCAGGCAACCGCTTGCGGTATACGCGTTTCAAAAATATGTCGTTCCGATCGACCAATGGCGCCAATAACTTCGCCTACTTTTGGTCGCGTGACACTGACGATACTGCCTATTTTTATCCGCTGTATGGCGCAGGTCAAAACCAATACATGTTCTTCGAAAATATCGAGTGGCGAGGCACATGGAATAGGGTCTTTGGCTTGGACGGAGACCAGCAAGCTAACCTCAACTCCGAGTGGACATTCCGTAGCTGCGTCACTGACACAGTTAGTACCTACACAGATGCGTTCATGCACGTCGGCATAACAAACCCTGCGTCGTATACACAGCAAGACCAGATGCTAAATTTTTGGATGTACGGCTGCAACTGGGCGTTGGCCGGTGGCACTATGTTCCTCTTTGACCGTGGTGGCAGTATCGATGTGCATGGCGGCTCATGGAGCATGATTGGCACTGGCAATACGGCAACCTATTTCAAGATGAATCGTGGCTCGGATCTCACCGCGGCTCGCTTGCTTGTCGAAGGCGTACGTTTTGAGCCCAAGGGCGCCAACCACAAAATTATCGATTGTAACTGGGAGGCTGGAAACGTTACGTTTATATCGTGTTCAGACATAGCCGCACTGCAAAGTGGCGCGTACGCGGACTATCAGCTCCACAACTACACTGCAACCACGAGCAATCGCATACCTATCGTACGCTACGTTGACTGCATCCTGGCTGGCTACCACAATGTTACGAGCAGCTCGACTGCACTGACAAACGGCAAGATGATTTACGAGGGTTGTCGCTTCTACCACTGGAGCGTGGCGACAGGCGTATCTTCGGCATTCTTGCGAGCGAGCGGCTCAGCATTCCCAGCCTACGCTTTTCGTGATTCCTGGAATGTCGCCGACGTCAGTGGCTAAAAAACGAGCCTCGCTAGGGCAGCAGGCTCGTTTTTTTGTTTGTCACACCTTCTAATAGTGAGGCATGCTGCGCACTGCACGGCGCATATCCTCGAAGGTACGGTAGAAATGATCAGCATCATCGATGCTCATATAGCCATGTTGCGTACTACGTGCTTCAAGGAGGGCATTTTGCACTACTTTGATCCGATTTTCGATATCACGAAGGTTCTTTTGACGCTCAAGGTCATTTTCGAGATCTTCCATAGCCTCTGTAAGTTTATGCGCGGTTGCATGATGAGGGTCATCGATAGCGTCATGTACCTTAAAGTGCAAGGCGTGGACTTGCTTGTGTAATGATTCGTAGGCGGGATCGCTCATGACATGCTCCTTTTTAGGGGTTATATGTAGGTAGTATTACCCAATACGGCACCTGGATGCAACCTTACGTGTATCGTTACTGAGCTCGTTCTTCACGGAGACGGGCAAGACGAGCAGCAATGACTTCTGCACCAGCCGGTCGATAGCTTGCGAGGTCAACTACCTTATCGCGACCTTCAAGGACATCGAATACTGATTGCAGGCTTGTTGCAAAGCCTTCCAGGGAATTTCCCAGTAGATCCATCTCGGCACCGTTGTCTGGCCGGGCATCAAGCGGCAATGGTTCGGCAATATTGTAGGCCGTCATTGTTGCGGCAGCAACACTCGCACTGACGTCAAAGTGGTTTGCGACATCTTTTGCGTTAAGCGGCTGCTCCTCAGCTTGGAGTGCGGCTTGATTAAGCGCCGTAAGCGCCAAAACTCGCTCACCCATTGAGCGCCCCAAACCCGCATCAGAGTGGATGGCCTTGGGAAGTCTATGGTTCTCGAGAGTAGTTAGCTGGAAAAATGGATCGTATGGCGAGCTTGGATCGAGGTCATGTAATGAGCGCCACACCGTCTCCCATGTTGTTTGACGAACATCCTCAAATGTTTGACCCGAGGGGATGCCTGTTTTAGCAATCCAGGCAGCCTTAGTTTCTACATGGGGTTCCAGTCGCGCCACAAGACGCTCCACCACTTCACGGTCGCCCCCCAAAGCTCGGTCACGTAAGTGAAAAAGATCATGACCAGCATAAGGCCCTTCAATATTTGTCGTTGTTTTTGGTGCTTCCATGGCGCATAGCATACACCTGCCCAAAATGCTTAGCAACTACGGAATTATCGTGCCGAACGCAACGGTTACAGAAATAGCCAAATTAACAATGAGCGAGAAGAAGAACATTCGCCTCGCCCACGCGACTGGATCTTCCGTTTTAAATGTATTAAGTCCGTAGAAAAACCAGGCCAAGCTTATGCCCGCAAGCAGCTGCATGGCGATGTAGCTCGCGGTACCGGCAATAGCGAATACGATAGCAGTCGCAGCAAGGAGTACGATATATACCATGATCTGTCGTTGGGCTATGCGAACAGTCTTTTTTACAGGCAATACTGGCAAACCGGCCGCAGCATAATCAGTACGACGATAGATGGCAATAGCGTAGAAGTGCGGCATCTGCCACAGTGTCAAAATAAGAAAAAGGCACAGTGCATTAAAGTCAAAATGATTTGTTACCGCCACATATCCTGCCACAATCGAAGCAGAGCCCGAGACGCTCCCTACAAGAGTGCTATAAACCGAATGACGCTTTGTGTAGCCATAAAATACAATGTAGTCTACAAAAGCCACTACACCCACGAGCACCACAAGCCAGTTCGTCAGCACTACAAGTAGCGTAAGGCCCACAAGCCCCAAGCACGCCGCATATATCAGCGCGGCTTTTGGTGAGATAACGCCGCGAACAAGTGCGCGCTCTTTTGTTCGCTTCATGAATTTATCGATGTTGCGATCGATGTAATTGTTGTACACGCAGGCCGATGCAATCACGAGGCTCGTGCCGAGCGCGAGGCCTACAAAAGTCAAAATATCGATATGCCACCGCGAAGCAAATAAATAACCGGCGATTGCTGTCAGTAAATTGCCATAAATGATCCCGGGCTTGGTTAGCGCATAGTACGCCTTGAGCATTACAAGGAGTCCTGGTCGTTTAGATACTCATTCATTTGATGTTGATTCATCTTGTGGGACATGTTGTAGTCAAGGTTTGACATGATCCACAGTGAGCCACCGACAACGATGCCTACAATACCGATGGCAAATACAAAGACACTCAGGTTCCAGTAGGGACGCGATTCTTTGCCTAAGTGCATGAAGAAAAACAGCTGGACAATAAGCTGCGCTATTGCAAGGCCAGCAATCGTGAAAACGACAGCGTAATTAGACATGGCTATATGCTCGCCGTGATGTGATTGGACAAACATATAGGCCACCATCGTCAGAATAAGCGACAGTGTAAATCCTGCTATATAGGTATGAATTGATGCGTGCTTGTTCATGCCAGTGACCCCATCATGTAAACGATACTAAATATAAAGATCCAAATTATGTCCAGGAAGTGCCAGAACATCGTGAAGAGCGTGAGGCGTCGCATAACAGGCTCACTCAGGCCTTTTCGGACGATCTGCCCAGCCATAGTCAATATCCAGATCAGTCCAGCGGTTATGTGCAGTCCGTGTGTGCCGACAAGCGTAAAGAAGGACGACAAGAAACCGTTGCGGCGCCAACTATTGCCCTCGGCAACCAGCTGATGAAATTCAGTCAGTTCGAGCCCCAAGAAGATGGCACCGAGCACAAATGTCACACCCAGCCACAACAGAGCCTGCTGCTTCTTATTTTGACGAGCACTAAGGAATGCAAGACCACACGTAAAGCTACTCGTCAGCAGCACGAGCGTTTCGACGAGTACTGGCCCCAGCTTAAATAGCTCACTCGAGCCCGGCCCACCCGCAGTCGCTTTATGCATAACTGCGTAGACTGCAAACAAACTTGCAAATAAGATGCAGTCAGTCATTAGGTAGACCCAAAAACCGAAGCTGGTCTTATCGTTTGCGGCAGCAGTTTCTGTAGTTACCGTCAGTTGCTCTTCTTGCATTATGCGTACCTCCGTCCTGCGCTCTGCCGCTCAATGGCAGCAATCTCGTCAACCGTCACCGTATATTCAGTGGCGTCTTGGCAAAGGCGACTAATAATAAAGCCGACGACGGCCAGGAAGGCCACAATGCCAAGCCAGGCAATATGCCAGACAACTGCAAATCCAAAGGCGAAAGCAGCGGCTGCTATAAGGGGGCCATATGGACTTGCTACGGGCATATGAATCGGCTCGAGCGAGACATTTGATGTTGGTTCATCTTTGTGCTGTTTGCGCTCCCAAAACGCATCGCGTGTGGTTACTGTCGGTATGGTAGCAAAGTTATAAAAAGGAGCAGGTGACGTCGTTGACCATTCAAGTGTGCGTGCATTCCATGGGTCACCGGTTGTATCGCGTAACTCTGCGCGCTTGCGAATACTCCAGAGGAGTTGCAACACCTGAAAACCTACACCCAAGAAAATGAATAAGATGCCGAATCCAGCCACGATAAAGAGCGGCTGCCAGCCCAGTGACGCGTCATAATGGTCAAGTCGGCGAGTAGCCCCCATGAGGCCGAGAATATACAGCGGCACGAAAGCCAAAATAAAACCAGTGAGCCATGACCAGAATGCGCATTTGCCCAAGCCTTCATGAAGCTTAAAACCGAACACCTTAGGGAACCAGTAGGAAATACCAGCCAAGAAGCCGAACAGGACGCCGCTAACGATCATGGTGTGGAAGTGCGCCACCAAGAACAGGCTATTGTGCAATTGGAAGTCAGCTGGCGGCATCGACAAAATAACACCCGCCACGCCGCCAATAGTAAAGAGCACGACAAAACCCATAAACCAAAGCATTGGTGAGTCAAAATGCACTCGGCCCTTGTACATAGTAAAGATCCAGTTAAACATCTTTACGCCTGTCGGAACACCGATAATCATAGTCATAATACCAAAGAACGCGTTGACATCGGCGCCAGCGCCCATTGTAAAGAAGTGATGCACCCACACGGTAAATGACAAAAGTACAATCGCCCAAATTGCGTAAACCATTGATGTGTATCCAAACAGTCGCTTGCGAGAAAAGGTTGCAACAATTTCTGAAAAAATACCGAATGCTGGTAAGACCAAGATATAGACCTCAGGATGACCCCATGCCCAAATGAGATTCACATACATCATAGCGTTTCCGCCCGCATCGGTCGTAAAGAAGTGCATGCCGAGTGTGCGATCGAGCGCAAGCAGGCTTAGCGTTACTGTCAGAATAGGAAAGGCGAACACGACGAGCGACATACTACCAAAAACACTCCAGGCGAACATAGGCATCTTCATAAGCGTCATGCCTGGTGCGCGCATCTTGATAATCGTTACCAAGAAGTTAATGCCCGAGAGCAGGCTACCAACGCCAGCGATTTGCAGACTCCATATCCAATAATCAACACCTACACCAGGGCTAAATGCCAGCTCTGAAAGCGGCGGATATGCGAGCCAGCCAGCAGGCGAGAATTCGCCAATCATGAGAGACACGTTAATGAGAAGCATTCCGGCGGCAAATAGCCACAGACTAACATTATTCATGAAAGGGAAGGCGACATCTCGCGAGCCCAGCATCTGTGGCAACACGAGGTTGATCAGGCCAAACATCAAACCCATTGCTACAAAAAAGATCATAATTGTGCCGTGCGCAGAGAAGACTTGCTGGAAATGATCAGAGTCGATAATACCATGTGCATCGCCCGCTGACAGCGCCTGCTGAGCGCGCATCATAAGTGCGTCAGCCAGTCCGCGTAGCAGCATAACCATTGCAATGATGATATACATGATGCCAATTTTTTTGTGGTCAGTACTGGTTATCCAGTTTGTCCAGAGCCATCGCCACTTCTTAAAGTAGGTCATAAGCCCAAAGCCTACAGCGCCCACAAGCACCATGGTTATCGCACCACCAATAGTAATAATGTCGTGCGGCAGCGCGTCAAAGTTTAATCGTCCGAGAAAGTTTGCAAATATATTCATTACATATCCATGTGATCCATGCCTGACATCGGCATTGTGTGTTGATGTTCATCCGTATGCTCTTCTGGCTTTGGTGCTGCCGTCGGAGGTGCAGTTTTCATATATTTCATAAGGATTGAATCAAAGAGGTCTTTGTCGACACGTGGATATGTTGTAGGAGCATATCCTTGTGTCGGCTCGGTAAGCTCTTTGTACGTCTTTTGGCTTAGTGGCAGAACCTGCGGCGGCAAACGCTTAGCGTGAGCCACCCAATCGTCAAACGCTGGCTGCGAGACGACGTTTGTTTTAAATGTCATGTGCGCGAATCCTTCACCACTAATATTGGCCGACGCACCCGTAAATGTCCCTATTTGCTCAGGCAGCAAATGCAGCTTGGTCGACATGCCAGTCATTGCATAAATTTGACCACCAAGTTGCGGTATCCAGAATGAATTCATCGTGGCATCTGACGTAATCGTAAATTCTACTGATCTATTTTGTGGCAGCGTAAGGTAGCTAACGGTAGCCAGGTTTTGTTCGGGGTAGATGAACAACCACTTCCAGTTGAGCGCAACAACCTGCACTTGTAGTGGCTTGGCCGTGCCCGCAAGTTTACGGTACGGATCAAGCTCATGGCTACTGTTCCAGGTAACGACCGAAAGAACAAGGATAAGGCACGTGGGGATGAGCCACCATGCAGATTCATACCAATTGTTGTGGTCCCAATCTGGCTTGTACGTAGCTTTGGTATTGCTTGCACGATATCGCCACGCGATGCCAAAAAGCAGCGCAAAGACAGGTACTACTACCACAAGCGACAGGGCCGCTGCAAACATCATTAAATGACTTTCTCTCTCTGCAATATGACCAGCTGGATTGAGCAGCGCTACGTTAGCATTTCGCACATAGAGCCACCCGGCAATAGAGAGTCCTATTGCGGCCAGTACACCTAGTACTGCAAGTGCGCGTATATATTTTTTATACATATCCCCATCAACAATTATGTGATCTTACTTTAACTATAGCACCTTTGCAGCCGGCCCGCAGTATTGACAAAAAATACTATACGCAATATAGTGAATTAACTTTTCGTGAGTATATTTGGTCCTATGGTGAATGCTGAACAACAAGGTAAAAACAATGAATCCTTGGGTTTGGCTGGTCAAAATTCTGAGACGCTCACCGACGTACTCGCATCATCTTTCGAAGCTGAACCACCTGTAACGCGCCTAGAAGTAATCCGTGAACATTTTGAAACCGTCTATGACGCAGTCATCGAAGACCCTTTTCCGCGGCCATACCAAAAAGACGCCTTCGCAGGCTTTAGAGCAGCACTTGACTACTACGTTGATCAAGAAGATCAAACAGTGCGCGCGGCGCTTTTTCATTCAATGGGGTCGGGCAAAACGTATACGACTGCCAAAATTCTACAAATGTGTGGCGTTGGCAAGGAGCTTGAGGGAAAGCGAGTCCGCGCTTTATGGGTGGCGCCCGAAAGACATATTTTGGACAATATTATCGGAGAAAATGATGACTCTCAGGTTAGGGGTTTGGCGTTAGCAGCTCCCGAAATAACCGCCCAGCAGTGGAGTGGACGTCAGCCTGAAAGGATTGACGCCGACGTTACCATCATGACAACTCAAGCGCTCGTTAGAGAGTGGGTGCGATACAACAATGGTGAATCAACGCACGTACCGTTTGATGATCTGGATATTATCGCATTTGACGAACCTGATGCGCTACTCGGGGATGCGACAGCTGCATGTATAGAGGCGTTGCAGCCCGGTCGTATTACGCTCGCTACGACAGGTACACCGAAGCAAAAAGACGGCACCACAATATTCAAATGGTGGCCAGACCTCATTGGCCAAATGGATATGCGCGAAGCTATCGAACTCCATGACATCCTCGGGAACGGGCGGTCGCTTAACCTTCTGACGATGTCGACGGGTGGCCAGATAGAAGGAAAAATTGCGCCCGATGGCTCACTATCAGACAGGGAGATGGAGCGGATTCTACTCCGTAAGAATATATATGAGTTCGCGGTCGAAATTGCCAAACAATATGTCGAGGCCGGACTTACGACAGCATTCTTTACGCCGCGCGGCGCAGAGAGTCTTTTTGCTCGGACGCTTGCCGAAGAGCTTAATCGTACGACTGTTTTTGAAGGCACCGACGAAGAACGTAGTGTACGAGCCGCCGCAATAGGTCGTTTTGATCGCGCTGGCAGTCTTGCAACAATACAGGACTTCAACCAAGGCGCTTACGATGTCATTGTCAGTGCCCGCCTTGGTGAAGTAGGCTGGGATCCGCCAAACCTCAATGTGGTTGTCTGTCTTGCTCAAACTGAGTCAGAGCGCACTGCCTTGCAGCGAATTGGACGCCTCATGCACAACTCAGAAGAAGGCAGTCCGCTTATTGCAGTTTTCGTGCATTACGATATCGTCGACCCCACATCATGTGTCCGCGCGCGGCAAGTTACTCCGCAAAGCCTCTTTGGACTAAGGGGCGGGCGAGGCTCGCTATACTACCACCCAAGCAAAGCGACGCCAGATCCAGATTCATACGATGAAGTACGCGATTTCAGGCGGAAACATGAAGAAGAGGCGAGCACACATGAACAGGAATCTGAGGACGAGGGTCCTTTAACGCTCAGTGACCTTGCTGCCTATGAACTACCTGAGCATATTCAAGATCTGTTGGCGAAGCAGCGCAAGAAATACCCAGCCAAACATCTTGGAACTATTTCACTCAGACCCGTTGCCGAACATTACGAAGCAGAAGGTGAAATTATGATTGCGGATCTTGCCAAATATTCTGGCATGGATAAAGAGTACCTTATCCGCATTCTATTGGCCGAAAAGCAACGCGTGCGAAGCCGTATTATTTTTGGCGAACGTGTAGAATTCTGCACTACAGAGGGCGTTGATCGCCTCGATGAAGTTATTGCGACCCAGCGACATTTCTCGCGTCGTCGAATAGCCGAAGCGCTGATCGCCGACTTTAAGGTCGTCAATGCGTTGATGACTCGCAATTTTAAAGACGAGCCATTTAGCGAACTGTACGACCGTGAGCTCGGCGCAACAGCAGCCAGAAAGCAGCGGCAATACGACGCCGAGCTACTGCCGCAAGTTGGAGCGCTCCTTGCCAAGCAACCACGATCCATTCAGTCTAACGAAGTGGCGATTAGGGAAATTGCCGGGCATATCTCAGGAGATTTCTCTAACCACTTTATAACCACGTTTATTGAAGGTCAGCTGGGTAGACAACCCGTACAGCGCAACATACCGGGTGGACAAGGCAAACATACCTGCTTTGAGATGACACAGGCCGAAAAAGAACGCATCATACAGAAACTTGACGCCATTAAAGAATACGTCGACGATGGCTCACACCTCACACTTGGCACGGTCTCAGAGCGTCTTCGAAGCTATGCCCCAACAACAACTGCCGAGCTACAAGAGCTACTAACTGATACAAAATACGGTAAGCTGCTTGTTCGCAGTGGCTTTTTAAATATGTACGTCACAACAGAAGATGCTCCAGCTGTCATAGAGCTAGCGCACGATGCTTTTCTTGCTAAACACAGTCAACCACAGCAGCAAAACGTCGCTCCCGCAGCAGCGCCTGCAGTAGACGAGAAGCTCGGCGAGCCTCGCGTCACACTTGCCAAAGTTGCCGATGAGATTGGCGTTGCTGTGCCGGCCATTGTCCGACACCTCAAAAGAACAGGAGGGCATACGCAGCTATCAAGTTCAAATTCGACGAGCGACCTCCTTCGCTCTATTCCCGTCAGTACGGCTACAGAGCTTGCGGGCCATTTTGCAGATATTCCCGAGGCACCCTCGGGTAATACCTATAGACGATTTAGGCCAGCCAAAATACTTGTTGCAATGGGCATGGCCAACATCATGACGGTCGAAGATGTCTATGCTCTCGTCGATAAACATGCTATTAGCATAGAGCAATTTCGTGTTCCTACGAAAAGCAGCAAAGCCACGGTACACGACCATATAACGACTCATAGTTTGGCGCTGCTCCGTGCTGCAATTGCCGGAAAAAAGAAGTCAGACACGCCCATAGCTACTGAGCAACCAGAGCCACAATCAGTACCAGCACCCCCAAAAAAGACCATTGCAGATTATCCCATACTCACAAGCTCCGAGACACCGATGGGTCCGGTATTTGTCGCAAAAGTTCTGGGCGTTACATCGAGCGGCCTTCGTAACTTCCTCGAGCGAAAGGGCGTTGAGCGCCCCTTATCTGAAGATACTCACGGGCGCGCAGTACCTGTCGAGGCCATTCCTCTTCTGATCGATCACTTTATTAACACGCCAGACCTACCTCGCGGAGAAAAAGCAGGCTACAAGATTATTCGACCAACCACGCTGTTGCGTAGCCTGGGCGCAGCAGACATACTAGCGCCACATGATGTGCAACAAGCAGCAGATCAGGCGGGCATTGCTATCCATACTTTCCGGACAACAGATAGCAGTGGCAAGAAAGCGGTCAATGAGTATGTTTTGGCGGCAGAGTTTCCAAAACTACAGGCTGCGGTCAAAGAGAAGATTCTCGAAAAACCGGTCGACGCACCAGTAGCTAAAAGGCCACCAGCAAACGACCACACCGTTACTCAACTGAGTCACGATTTTGGCCTCCCCGAGGAATATGTACAAGAAATCGCCCTTTTCGTCAGTGGGCGCCGCAAAGATTTTGATTACCAGCAGCTTGCCAAGGCTATCCATGAGGGCATTCAGGGCGTCGCCGCCGAGCACCAAAAGGCTAACATCTACCGTACGCCAACAGGAGCAGCAGTTTTATCACGCATTGTTCTAAATGCCGAGCCCGACATTCGCCAGGCTATCCTCGGCGATTTTACTGCACGGTACAGCTCCAACTCGACGCGTGCGCGAGAGCAAAACCAACCCACTGAAGCACCTGGCGCTGCAATGCAAAGCCTAAGTTGGGCAACGCTACACCAGGCAGCAGTTCGCGTTGGAGTTATGGATGACCAGCTACGAAAAATTATCGCCGAGTGCAATCCCGAAAGCCATGATTTTAGGCGCGTGTCGGATGGAGGATCGGGCAACTTCCACCTCAGCCCAGCGTTACAGCTGCGCTGTATGGACTTTATCAATGCGCGGCGAAATGGCGAGCGCTAGTCACTAAGGTCGAGCGTCATAAGTTGCTTCTCGAGTGCAAGATATTTCTGTACATCGTACGGATCGGTGCGATCGTTTAGTACACGAAGGGCAACCATTACATAATGACGAAATAGCATTGTAATAGGGAGCCATGCCAGCTCGTTAGGTGTCAGCTTACGTGTCTTGTTGTAGCGTGCTATGTAGGCGCGGACAAGCTCTACACTGCTTGTCTCTTGCAAAATATCATACAGCGTATAGCCAAGGCATACGACGAGCGGCCCGTACTGCAGATCATCAAAATCAAGGATAGCCGATAGCTCGCCGCGGGCATCAACAAGAATATTACCAGCGTCGAAATCAAAGTGGCTGTATCCATATGGCAGCGCCGGATCAATGCTAATTTGGTAGTCGCTAATTCGTTCGATAAGCTGCTGTAAATCAGTGCTACGCAGGCGGGCTATATCGATACGCTTCACAAATTCAGCTTCTGCTAGATGCTTAAGGTGGCGCGTTGGCGCGTTATCGCTATCGAATGCCGCACCGAGACTGTGCATTTGCGCCTGCAAGTCAGCCATTCGGCCAATGAGCGTTTCGGTGTATGCCGTTGGGTGCACACCTTCGACATATTCACATAGTAAGGCTTCCCATGTTTTGTCGTCGAAAGAAACTATGCTGATCTGCTCTCCCTTTGTGTTAGGAAGTACGACAGGTATCGGCATGCCTTGCGCCCGTAGCGCGTCCATAAAAGCAAGTTCTCGTTCGATCTCACCATCTTGTTTTTTGGAGTGTCGGTACACTCGAAGCGCATATTGTTCTTGCGGGGTTACGACAATAAACGTCGTGTTTTCTATGCCAGAATCGGCAACAGAGAACGTAAATTCAGAAATACCATATGCGCGCAGGATCGCCTTAACTGCATCGTGCGAGTGCCCAATTTGGCCATCGTTATGGAAGCTCATAGCATTATGATACCAGAGCTTCAGTGTTTTTAATCAGTGTGGTAATTGCATCATCATAGCCCACCACCAAACTTCCAGCTGGTGCACAGGTGATACTAGCCGCCAGTGTTTCTTCTGGAACAGAGCACGTTATATAGATCGTCCGGCAAACAGGCAAGACATCATCAAGCTGCTTAGGATGCATGATAAAGACTGATGCACGCGGCTGATCGAGCGGCGCCTCGGTCGTAAATGCCAGCTCTTGCATATCACTAATCATAGTGGTGAGCGCCACGATACGCGGTGCATCGAGAGTACTTGAGCGCTCACGCTGCACCCGCCGCGTTAATTTTACCCACTGCTTTTTTAAGGACGACAGCAGTATGTCCGGCTTTTCGCCCACAATAACAACTTTACCCGCCATATGCCGAGTAAATAAATGATGAGCCAGATCCCACGATAGACTACTCGCGCCCGTCATAGTGCGCTGCTCAATGTATTGACCATGCATTAGTATCTCCTTGCACTGTATGCTCTTCAGTTTGTATTGGCGCCCGCAGTTTCTCTGCAACAAATCTGCTATATCCGATAATGAGTTGCGTCTCGTTCCAAAAATGGTCATTACAGGCAAAAGTCTGTACTCCAGTGGCGTCAACCATGCCGGCCGTTGCGGCCACCAATTCGATATTACGTTCACATACCATGCATCGCACAGTACTGCCTGGGTGCACACCTCGCGGCCATGCTCGTATGCCCATATTGCTCCTTTCGCTGTATGAACTGTGAGCTGCATCGTTCCACCAACCTGGCCCAGACACCAAAAAAGACGCAGCCTTTAATAAACCGCATCTTTGATATATTCGTATTTTTACAGAACGCCGCAGGGAAGCGGAGCTGGCCATTATTCGGAGTAATATTGGTCAGTACATGTCTGTCGTCTCAAGTGAGACTCGGCGCAATAGTACGCTAGGTTCCCTAAGATTGCAACGCTTTACTACGTGATATCTACCTTGACGGATTGACTGCCCCCAATGGCCTGCCTGAGCGTATATGAAGCCACACGCATCATCTGGATGCTGGTCGCTATCCGGGGTAAAACAATGAGCCTATCCAAGGTATGAATAGAAGATGTCTGCAGTCGTTCGTTTGTCGTTTCGGCACCCGCAACCATGCGAGGGGCATGTATAGCGCCACTATAGACTACGCCATGCACTCCGTTCTCGTAGCGAAGTCCTGAACGCAGCAGGAAGGGATACTGCCCATTTCCGACATTGGCAATGTAGGGCTCTTGCACTGGAGGCTCTTGCGCCATATGCGTCTCAAAAAGCATATCGCCTTGGGCACCGCGCCGCATAACGCGCAGTATTGGCGCCTCGGGTGGCTGCACAGCCGCATCGTTTTCCTGCGAGCCAGAGGGGCCCTGCTCGCTATATTGCGATACGAGTGTACCCATGGCTATCTGGCCATATGGCCGGCCGTAGAACTGTATGGAGCCCGCCAAGATTGTCCCATCTGCTGTCGACTCGGGCATGATGTGCTGGATCGGTAGTCCATCTGGCATACTCAAGTCCAAGACACTAAACTGGCCATCACTAATACCAAGCTTCAGTGATGCGACACAGAGAGCAACGGTAAGCTCTCGGGATTGCTGATCAAATTCTTCATGGAGTTTCATTGCGCACCACTGTACAGTATTGTACTAAGTTTTACAACTATCGCCATTGTCGACAAATAGGCTTATTATGGAAGTACAGGCTAAGCGAAAGGTGGATATATGGACTATCGCATGACTCCTCAGCAACATGGTTTGGGCTGGATACCCGATGTGCCCGACAAGCGCGACCAAATCTTTCAGGCACCGCGTGTGCTCAAACCCGCTAAACTACCGCGCATGATTGATCTCCGCAAAGACTGCCCGCCAATTTATGATCAGGGACAGCTCGGCAGCTGTACGGCCCAGGCGTTGGCTGCGGCCTTTGACTTCAATCGCAAAAAGCAAGGCAAAGACTTTATGTCACCAAGCCGACTCTTTATCTATTGGAATGAGCGCGACATGGAAGGCACAGTCGACTCAGACGCCGGAGCCATGATCCGCGATGGCGTTAAAGTCTTGGTAAAAATCGGCACGCCTCGTGAAGCGATGTGGGAATACGACATTACTAAATTTACGCTTAAACCATCAGAGCCTGCATATATTGAAGCAGAGAAGAATCAGATGCTTGTCTACCAACGCATCTTACGACCCTCCAACGACCCGACGCAAGATATGCTTCTTTGCCTGAGCCTTGGCTATCCCTTTGTTACGGGCTTTACCGTCTATGAGAGCTTTGAGTCAGCAGAAGTGGCACGCACAGGTATTGCACCTCTGCCAGACCCTGACGAGCGTGTCTTGGGCGGACACGCCATTCTAGTCATTGGCTATGATTTAGACAAAAAGCTATTTATATGCCGCAATTCATGGGGCACTGGCTGGGGAGATAAGGGCATATTTTACTTACCATTCGAGTACTTGGCCGACACAGATCTTTCATCAGATCAATGGACGCTTCGAACTGTCGAAGTCTAGGTTACTTAACCTGCATAACAAAAAATAATTGTTTTTAATGCCGATTTAAACTTGCATTGGTACACTGCGGTCAGTAATAGAGCGGGTTATTACATAGGCGGAAATTGGCCAATCAGCTTCTTCGCGCAGGGGGATGCTCGTTACTGACCCCTTACTCAAGCAGCATCGGGCGTCCGCGAAATATCTGGTTGTGGCTGCGCTGACCTTTGCCACGCCAAATTGGGAGTTGCGCCCACTTCGCCCAATAACCCGCGCCTATTACCCCCAATCGATTGTTCCTCATTTTGCTGTTAGTCAGATGATTGATACGTAAGGAATCGCATGGATCGCAAACAAAAAACGTGGCTCTTATTTAGTGTTGCTATGCTTATCGTCGTACTTGGTGGCATCATAGTGTCGATTACTACATCGGACATTGATACAGGAAGCGCTACGATAACCAGCAAGCATAAAACTATTTCACTGCAACAAACAGGCAAACAAATTCACGCTACCTCCGAATTATCGGGGACGGTGCGCGAAGAAAATGCTGCGCGTCTTTTTTATGCCGTACAGGGCATTGGGTCACTTGGCTTCGTTGATGGGGGTAATATTCCGGTGCAGCCTAATGGCTCATTTGCACATCATATAAATTTGCCCCAAGACCTACGAAAAGGCAGCGCCCTTGAGATTAAGATATACACCCGCACGAGTAGCGGCCAGATTATCGACCAGCTTTCGACATCCGTCGTATACACTCCAGAGATACAAAAATTAACACCTGAATAGGGTGTTTTTTACTAGTAAGCTGTATATTTATAAGGATATAGTGAATTTTTAATTAATTTTTAATCTTTTCTGTTGTAACATTTGAATAGTTAGGTGCGCCTCTATGAAATTACTAATTGTTGAAGACAACCATTTACTAGCCGCGAGTCTGAAAAACCAGCTGCAAGCAACATACATTGTTGACATTGCTGCTACTGGTGAGATTGCTATTGAGATGGCTTCTAACACAGACTACAGCATTATTATTTTGGACCTCAATCTGCCAGACATGCACGGACAACGCGTCTGTGAAAAATTGAGAGAGCTGGGTGTTAGCACGCCTATTATCGTTGCCACTGCTAGCAAAGATCCAAATACCTGTATTAGCCTGCTTGACTGCGGGGCAGATGATTACGTTACTAAGCCGTACGATATTGGTATTTTACGCGCTCGTATTCAAGCGCTCGTTCGGCGTGGCAAGCAGAAGCAAGAGAGACAAGAGCTCCGTGTGCAAGATTTGGTTGTCGATATGCAAAGCAGGCATGTCGTACGAGCAGGCATTCCTATTCACCTGCGCCGTAAAGAATTCGACATCTTAACCTACCTACTTCGCAACCAAGGCAGGGCTGTAACTCGAAGTATGATCTTTAACCACGCGTGGGAAGCGGGCAAAGAATCGTGGAACAATACAGTGGACGTACATATCAAGTATTTACGAGACAAGATTGACAAGCCGTTTGACAAACCACTTATCAAAACGGCACATGGTATTGGGTATATGGTTGACAACAGTGATTAAATAAATATGTAAGGGGGAAATTATGAAGGAAACAGTACTAAGTATTCTGACCAATCCAGAGGCACGCAACGAGTCAGCAGTTAGCGAAAGTCTTGGTCATGAATTTACCGCTGGTGCGCCGTGGTTTGACTGAATGAGCAAGGCCGCCCGCAACGTCTCCAAAGGCCATAAAGGCCTCTGGAGACGTCTTTATGATTCAGAGCGCATGATTGATGAGGGTACCAAAAATCGAGAGCGCGTATTTGGCATAGTTTTTTGGGGCACCCTTGGTGTTTCAGCGGTACTTTGTCTTTTGCTTTTCGCAAGTTTTGCAATCGTGCACAATGCCTATGTCTTGCCGCGCCTTATATGGAGTACGGTGAGCCTGCTCGTGTTAGTCTGCATCGGAGCACTCTACGTAAGTCGAAAGGCGTACGTTTTAGCCGCTCATGGGCTTGTTCTGTATTACGCCGTCATAGCAAGCACAATCGTATGGTCCTGGGGTATTAATACGCCATTTGGCATTCTACTCTTTGGCTTGGTTATTATTTTGGCGGGTATTTTGGTGCGCGCTAAGTACGCACTCTGGGCGACAGTTGGCGTTACTATTATCTTAGCGTGCGCGCAAATATCCTTAAATCAGCGCATACACATACCTAATGAAGCCTGGACAACAAGCAAGTCAAGCTTTGGTGATGTCATCGGCTACTCGATGGGCTTCAGCATTATTGCTGTTGTGTCGTGGCTCTATGGCACTCAAATGGAGCGCTCGCTGCGCAAAGCAACAGAAGCCGAGGCAGCGCTCGAGCTTGAAAAGGCAAGCCTTGAAATCAAAGTTGCCCAGCGCACGGCAGCACTCGAGCAAACACGAATTGAAGAGCTCGAACAGGCTTATAAATTTGCTGAACTAGGCAGCCTGAGCACAGCCTTGCTACATGACCTCGCCAACTACCTAACAGTACTCACTATGGACATTAAAGACCTTCATGGACAACACGACTCCGTGACGCTCACCCGTGCTCAAGAAACCATTGGGTACATCGATAAAATGGTTGATGATGTGCGTGACCAGATGAGTGGCACCAACACCGCAACTACTTTTTCGGTGACAGAACGTATTTCAGCCGTCGTAGGAGTACTCAATCACAAAGCACATCAGCAAGCTGTTAGTGTTGCGTGGCAAGCACCTTTCGACAAGTTAACGGTGCACGGTGACGCAACGCGATTTAATCAAATGATCGCCATAATTTTAGGCAATGCAATTGATGCCAGTAGCCAGCGTAAAAGCGGGGAGGGCGCCGTTACCGTTACCGTATCTTCTACTGAATCGCAAGCCTCGATTGCTATCAGCAACAATGGTCCACCGCTTACTGAGCAGCAAAAACAAATGCTCTTCAAACCGTTTCAAAGCACCAAAAAACATGGCATGGGTATTGGGCTGTTCTTGGCAAAGCAAATGGCCGAACGCCACTTTGCAGGTAGCATAGAGCTCGATTCGGATAACGCAAAAACAACTTTTCGCATCATAGTTCCAAAGCACGTATGACCAACTCGCAGGATAAAACCGCTGCCGCCGTCAAGGGCGTCAAATATTTGTTGGCCCACAGTTCTCGGGTTACTGCTTTTGAAGCGGCTTTAGCACTCGATATATTGCATGATGTGCTTGAAGCCGCTCCTATTATTGATGCATTACTTGACCGCCTCAAGAAGCAGTGCACACCGGACTGGCTACAGCAGGCGCCTCTTGCGGACACGCTACTACTTATTAATGTCCTCCACGAAGCAGATAGCCATGCTGTCACTGGCGAATGCCTCGGATATGTCGTACGGCGCATTATTGCAGCCGAGGAACGTCCTGGCGGCCCCTACAAAGATACCGATGGCACACGGGAGCTCTTTCTTAACATACAGATTGACCGCCTAGTGCATTGGGCTGCAGCGCCCTTGCAGCAACTCACCGCATTTCTCGAGCAAAGCGAGCACGCAGATGCCAACTATCCAGACTGGATGGTTCATAGGCACGTTAAAGCCCCAGCCGACACAGCCACGCAAGCAGCAAACGGGAGCTGGCCAGCAATAATTATTCGATACAAACCTCAAATGGCATCATCGTATGTTGCCACCGCAAAAGCAATTGCTGCGCTCGGAAAAGCGCCACGCCACGAGGAGCATTCAATGCATCAAACCTACGATCTACAAGTATTTAGCCATATAGCAACTGAGATCGAAGGGCTTGCCGAGCCGCTCAAAGAGCAGGCTCAAACCATGTTGCATCGAATTCACACGGCAAACAGCGGATATGAAATTACGCTTATCGCTCGATTTTTTACAGAGTCACTTAAGCAAGCCCCTCAATTTCGCCTCGAGCGGCTTGGGGTCGCCAATGTCTATTGCTGGATGGCTTACATGGCGTATGATCATATCATCGACGATAAGACGCATACCGAATATTTACCGTTGGCTACAATTGCCATGCGCAGAGCCATGTATATTTATCGAAGGCAAGTGCCCTTATTTGAACCGTTTGTAGAACGTATTTATGATGAGATGGACACTGCTAACGCCTGGGAATTAGGGGCCGCTCGCTGGACAGTCAGGGGAGCTACTATTTTAGTAGGTGAACTGCCAGAATATGGCAATTGCCACCAACTTGCGCGGCGATCTTTTGCGCACGTTCTAGGGCCACTGCTTATTATGACCCGCAGCGGCTACACTCCCGGCACAGCGGCTTTTCAGAAGATTGAGCAAGGGTTCCTTCATTACCTGATTGCGCGTCAGTTGCTTGATGACATGAAAGATTGGCCAGGAGATATTGCCCAGGGCCATCTGAGTTACGTTGTAACTTGTTTGCTGCGCGACCTTGCGCTCACTGACAGTGCTTACGACGTAGCTATCTTACAGACTGCTATGCAACGTATGTTTTGGCAGCGTACAGCATCGGCATTATGCGAAGAGATCACAGCGCACATTTCACGGGCAGAAGAAGCTTTTCAGGATAGCGACCTCTTAACCCAAGACAACCCTCTCTATGAACTCATACACCAACTACGAGAGACCAATAATCACACTATTAGGCTCCACGAAGATGGCGCAGCTTTTGCTTCTCACTTTAGCAATCCTGACTAGCTACTAGTAGAGGGAGCGATTGCTGGCGCGAACACGACTTGCCCAGGCGACAACTTGGCTTGCGCCAATGAAAGTAATAGCGATACCAGCGATGTACAGCCAGACCATTCCGTGACTGCCGACGTGTGCAGGGTCAAGAAACGGATATGGATACCAATGTACAAACTGGGCACGCACGAGTGTATAGACAATCCAGGCAACAGGGAACGCAAGCAGCCATAAGGCACCTTTTGGTGAGATTGGCTTTTTCGATGGCCATAGCAACCACCATGCCACAATAAACAGGGGCCCAAACTGGTGAAGGATAACATTCTGCCATGTATTTGGACTGCCTTGCTCATATTTTGCAAGCAGTAATGTATATACAATACCGGTGATGAGCATATAGAGCACGCCAGCGCCACGAACATAGCGGAACCATCCGCCCAGCTCCTTGCGCCGCAGTATGGCAGTAGCGGCAATGATGTAAATAAAAGCCGCTACTACGTTACTTTGGGTTGTAAAAAAGCTGAAAAGGTTCCAGCCATAGTAGTTTGGATTAGTAGCCTGCCAAGCACCCCAAGGTTTTAACGCAAACACAATAAGACCCGCCATGAGCAGCAGGATACCGGCGTTACGCCATACGACATGTTGTGATTTTTGTGGTGTTTTCATACTAGCAGTATAGCACTAGCATTTTGCAAATATAGTCAGATCTTCTATAGTCATAGGAATGTCTAAACCTGGAATCACCCCTGAGGAATTTATCGAACGAGTTGCCGCTTCGCGTCATATTGCCGATGACTGGCCATTCGGAAACTTGGCTCGTGTCGATACACTTGAGCAAACGCCCCCATTCTCCAATGACGAGCCCGCAGGTATCATACAGACAGTGGTAAGCCTATGCGAAACGTATCACGGTGGCGTTTCGCTGCAAACACCGGGCAAGCCACATGAGCTTGCTTATCTTGAAGTGCCAACAGAGGACACCATCGAAACCCGTCTGGCGTGGCAAGCAATGAAAGGCGTGCGATTGCGCATTGAGGCAGAGGTCCTGGAGCAACACCCCGCACGCAGTGATCGTGATGCACTACTCCGGCGCATACTAAGCGTCGAGCCACCGCTGCGATCGCCGGCATCACGCAATGGGTGGGCTACGCAGTACGGCAGAAGACATGAAGGCTACATTCATGGTACTGTCCATAGTATTTCCGATCATGCCTCTGAAAGACCCTACGACTACGCCGTTCAGATTAGACTGGGTGCGGAGTTACGCGACAGCTTGTTACTATGCAGGAACGCTCTCACACGAAGCGCGAGAGGCGAACGTGAGCCCGTGGCGCCATATATCGTACCTGGCAAGACCATACGTGCCCGTGTTAGCAGGCTATCCGTGCATGAGCCAGAGCTCGGTTATATAACTCAGCAGCCCCTCAGCGTAATACAGGTGCTGTCGTAAACACCAGACTACAAAGCTGCGTTGCCGATAAGGTGACCAATGAAGGCGGTAATTGCCATTGCAGCACCTCCACCAACAAAGACACGAGCCGCAGCCCACAGGCGATGACCACCGCCTAGAACTGCCCCGATGGCACCTGATACAGCAAGCATTACAAGTGATGAGCCGACAATAGCCCATCGCACTTGGCTTTCACTAACAAGCAGTGTCGCGACGACCGGCACAATTGCACCTATAGTGAATGCAATAGCCGATGCCACAGCTGCCTGGATGGGGTTTGCCAGGTCTTCGTGGTCTATACCGAGTTCATCACGGGCATGCGCAGCTACAGCGTTGTGGTCGTGCAATTGTTCGGCAACCTGACGAGCCAAATCTGGAGTTAGTCCTCGCTCAATATAGATATGCGTCAGTTCTTGCAGTTCCGCTTCGGGATTGGCCGCAAGCGAGCGTTCTTCGATAGCAATATCTGCACGTTCCGAATCACGCTGTGAGCTCACTGATACGTATTCTCCAATGGCCATTGAAAGCGCGCCCGCGCTCAGCCCGGCGATACCCGCCACTAACACAGCATTGCGGTTCGATAAAGCGGCGACAACACCGATCATCAAACTTGATGTCGAAACAATGCCATCGTTAACGCCAAGCACTGCAGCGCGTAACCAGCCGGCTCGGTGTGATTTATGTACTTCGTGTGGGTGTGGGTCGATAGGTTGTTCTGTCATTAGTTCTTATTTTACCAGAGTATTTAGGCCATTGCTGCCACAAAAACCAAGAGCACAACAACAGCTGCACAAAACGTTCGGACATGATGGAGGCGGTTCCATGGCGATTCGAATTGTTGCCTAGCAGTGCTGGCCGACTCATCTGCGTTTGCACGTGACAGCTTGTCATTAAGCGGTACGTTTCCTGCCGATGTCACACCCATAACTCCAATCATGTAGAGCAAGCTTGCTCCAATAAGTATCGATCGAGCGTCTGCTACTAACCAGGCGGCGAGGGGAAGTAGGACAAGCGGCCCCATAAAACTCAGCATGAAAGCTGGGTTGATAATTGTGCGATTGATCGATTGCATAGCACGCACATATTCGCGATCAGACAAAGCGGCCAGGCCACGGTTGACCGCTACCTCGAAGCCGAACAACAACCCCGCGCTCAGTGCTGTCGTTAGGCCCGCGGCAATAAGAATAGCCTTATCCACGCTTGCGCTCGCTCGATGTTGTAGGTACAACCGCTACGGCAGCAAGCCCAAGTGATACAACGCTCGCTACTGTGCGCACAGCGTGCCATGATTCCCATGGTTGACGATAATCATGCCGTATGATTGTGAGTTCTGCAGCACTATGGTTGGCAATCACCACTTTATCAAGTTTGTCATTAAGGGGAACGTTCGCCATAGATGTTACGCCAAATACGCCAACAATATATACTGCGGCCGAAAGCGCCATGAATACATACTGTCTATGATTGCCCTGCTTCTTAAGGCGCACCGCTAGCCATGGCAGTAAGATAGCCGCCCCAAAGAATGCAGCGAAAAAGATTGGATTCTGTATATCACGGTTAATATGTTGCATGGCTACAATGTATGCCGTGTCTTCCAGGTGAGCAAATGCTGGGTTAATTGCCACGCTAAAGGCAAAGAAAACTCCTGCGCTTAGACCCAGTAATAGTATGGTCAACCACGTTAATGTTCGGGTACGTATCATGTTATAATCTCCTCATTTTTCTGCACTAAGGCAGCATATAATTTATTAGCTTGGGCACCGAAAACCACCTCGTCAACACCGGCGCGCATTGCGACGTCACGAAAACATGCATCGAGCAGGTCGAGCGCCACGCGAATCGTCTGGCGACCTTTGTCAGTAAGGGTAACGACTCGGCGCCGGGCGTGCTTTGGATCAACCGTAACGCTGACAAGGTCAATTTTGGTAAGCTCCGCAAGCATAGTGCTTACGGCGGGGTCGCTGTATCCCAACGCCGTCGCAATGGCGTGCTGGGTTGGCGTAGACAGCTCGTTAATAACAAATAAGAAGTAAAAACGGTTGTACGAAATGTTGAGCTTTTGGTGAAGCAGGCGATCTGCGGTGCGATCCATCTCGGCGTTCAATAAATGTATGGTGTAGGCTGCTGAATGTTTCATAGTTAATGTCTTAATATTAAGACATTAACTATTTACTGTCAAGCTATTTCTGGCGGCTGGCAACAAAGTTGAGCGGCCCCGTAAAGTGTGATCCGATTGGGACACGATCTGCCATAACAATAGTGTCGACTTGGCTACGCCAGGTAAAAATATTTTCAGCTGCCTCCTGGAGCAGCTCCATATGAAGTTCTTCTGGCAACTTACTGAGCGTTTCCTGCATACCGACACCCCAGCAGCCCGACACGAGCATGGTTTTTACCCCTGGACCCACTTTCGGTAGGTGCAGTATGTCAGAGCAAAGGATGTTGGCGACCGTACGAGCTGGCTGACGTGTAACTTTTTTAAGGGCAAAACCTTTTATCTCATGCATATTAGCTGGCGAGGCTTTGTACGTCCTGCCAACTTCAGCGCCATCTTCCAAGAAAAGAACACAGTTGTACGGGCGTGGCTCATCCGGCTCTAACATTGCGCTACCAAGTAGCAAGCGGGAGCCTGGCAGCTGGCGCGTCATCTCTCGGGCAGCTTCGATGCGCCCGCCTACAAGCTCAGTAATTGCCGTCGTTCCCATGTCAGGCGTGACATCGGCAGACGTCATAAGCTCAGGAGTCATAATAAGGTTACCTCTCCCAGGATCGGTAGCCAGTGCGCCCAGTGCTTGCTCGAAGCTCGGCCAATCGGGCTGCGAGATGGCAGTTACAACATCACCCGTAGGTACAGTAATATGCCGTACGCCATAGTTGCGCTCAAATGCAATAGTATGGTTCATCAATAATGCATACTACGGCGAAGGCGAACGAGTGTCAAAAGTATTATGCAACAGCATGAGGGCTGGACAAGCATAAGCCTAAGCCTGTACGATTAACATAGTTAACAATCTTGATCCTGTAGGAGTGGTATGAAAAAAAGCACAGTAGGGCGAATCAGTGGTACCGTGTTAGCTATAGCGACCTTAATAAGCGCAGGAATTGTGAGCGGACTACCGCAAGCATCGGCAGCTCCCGAAGAGCTTGCCGCACAGACGCAAAGCCGCGATGTTCATTGGAAGAAGTGCGCAGATGCCATAGATGGCTATCCGAATTCTGAACTGCAGTGCGCAAGCATCAAAGTACCGCTCGACTACAATCGACCTGGGGGTCGCAAAATAAGCGTCAAGATCTCGCGCGTTAAAGCAGCCAATCCTCAGATGCGCCGAGGCGTCATCTTTCTGAATCCAGGTGGGCCCGGTGGGCCGGGCGTCGCGTTGCCGCAACTTTTTGCAATGGTAATGTCGCCTACCGTTACTGAACACTACGACCTTATTGGGTTCGACCCTCGGGGCGTTGGCGAAAGTACACCAGTCTCATGTGGGCTAAACCCCGATGACGCTGCCAAAGCCATGGTGCCACAAGGACAACCAGGTGGCTTTTCTGCGACGAGCGCTTTCATGGAAAAAGTTGCTAAAAGTTGTCAGCGGACAAGTGGCGACCTAATGCCATACATGACAACGGCCAACACTGCCCGGGACATGGACCAGATCAGGCAAGCGCTTGGCGTGTCCAAAATCTCGTACCTCGGCTACTCATACGGCACGTATCTTGGTGCCGTATACGCCTCAAAGTACCCGAACCGCACAGATCGGTTTGTCCTTGATAGCTCCGTGAGCCCTGACTGGGCATGGCGTGACCAATTCCGTGCCTGGCGCATGGCTGACCGCGATCGCTTCCCAGACTTCGCCAACTATCTAATTGCCAACGAGAACGAATTCCGTATGGGAAAGACTGATCAAGAGGTGAGCAGCAACTTCACTCGGCTGGTAAACAAATTTAATACGACACCGCTTGTTTTTGAAGATGGCACAGTATTTACTGGAGAGTCATTTAGGCTGCTGACATTTGGTGGACTCTATAATGACGGTAATTTCCCAGAGCTTGGATTTATCTGGCAATACGCCGACTCGATAGAGACACCAAGCGCAGCGAGTGCTAAAACAGCACTCAAAAAGAGCATGGAATCTCTAGCGGGCGAAGCAGAAACTGCCTCGGATAACTCCGCAGCCTCAGCGCTTGCTGTCTTGTGTGGTGATGCGCAGTGGGGTCACGACCCTGCACAGTATCAAGCAGAACTTACAGCGGACACTACCATAGCACCAAAGTTTGGCCCGGTAGGTTCAAATATTTGGCCGTGTGCTTTTTGGCAGACAGCTCCAAAAGAGCCCCTGACAACCATCTCAAGTACTGGACCACGCAATATTTTGATGATCCAGAACACTCGCGACCCCGCGACGCCATATAGCGGTGCCCAAGAAATGCGTAATAGGCTCGGCCAGCGTGTCCAGTTTGTAACTGTTGACCAGGGCGGCCATGCTGCAGCATACCTGGCAGCCAATCAGTGTGCTACCGATGCTGTCGACGCCTACTTCGCAGGCGGCGCTCTCGCTAAACATGACACCACCTGCGCCATTCAGCACTCGCTGCGCGCAGCTAGTACCAGCACAACAGGCAAAGACGCTGTGCTTCGCACCTTGCGACAGCGTATCCGATAATAAAACCTAAACGGAGCACCTCACTATGGACCTCGAAAAAGTCAAATCACTACAACAAAGCATTGCTGCACTGCGCGACGAGCTAAAAGCGCATGCTGCGCAAACGACTGACGCACAATGCGCAGCGCTCTGTTCAACAAGCGGAGAGGTCATGAGTGGCCTCGACGAGGCCTTCGTGCACTTTATCAGCAAACAAGAAACTCCCCAGCAGAACGTCTAGCTAGTTGTTGGCGGCTCTGGTTTTCGTGGCCGGAACGCCTCAACCGCCAAACGGGCGCCTTCAGCACGCGACTCGCGTGCTGCTTTGCGTTGTTCGTCTTGACTCAGCTCATGGTAATTAGCAATAGCCGGACCCCTGAAGGTTTTTAGTCGGCCAAAATTATCGGCTACCGTAACCGTAGCACACACTCCTTCGTCCGTCTCATCGATGCCATACACGGGAGCCTTGAGTTTCAGTCTTTCACTTCTCTCAATAAGAAATCCCGTTGGATTTGTCTTTTTAGACACCGCATAGAGACGTTCAATCTGAAATTGAGGGAGAGCCATGAGGCTCTCGAGTGCATCACCATGCACGATAAGTGCTCGACGCGTAGCGTCTATCTGGGCACGCCGGTAGTCAACGCCAGAGCCGATAACTTGGATTCGTTCCTTGCCAATTTTGAATTTTAGCTCAGCATATGCTACTTGCTCTCCATCATCCTCAAATGATCCCAGCGAATAATACTGAGGCTTGCCTGGTGAGCGCGCAAAGTAGGCAGCAAAATCACTCCTGGGATGTTCGATATCGGGAAGGTCTATTTCGGGGAGCGGGGTGACCTGCGGCACTTTGTCTTCGGCATACGGATTAGGGACAGAGTAGGGGTCGATTCCGGCCAGCGTGGCCAGCGTATACACTGCCGCGACATGCTGCGCAACCTTTGCTTCATCGGCACGCCCCCATGTTTGGATAGGCTCGTCACTGGCGCGCACTCGCGTTGTCATGTAACTTACCCATCGACGACCCTTTGGCTTAGTGTCGTGGATTGCTGAGTCGATAAGTTTTGTCTGAATACCTATATTAATGGCAGATGTAGCGAGCTGCGGCGTCTTCATAAGTCCCTCTATGAGCGCTTTTTGGACAATCCCAAGCGGTCCTTCCTGCCTGCCGCTCATACCGATACGCACAACAGTCATCGGCAGCATCTCGCCGTTGGCAACCTGAGTTCGTATAACATACGCCATGTCTTCGGGGCTAATTTTGCCTACGGTTAGTACCTGCAAAAGCTCATGCAGGTCTTTTTTCATATGTCGTTCCATTCGCTGAGCACGCTCAGCCTCTGCCTGCTTGATGACGAGCGCCGCCGCAGCCTCTTCGGCAGCCTTTTCTTCGGCGGCTGCTGCACGCAGTTCGGCTGAGTCAACAACTATGGCAGTAACATTTGCCTGTACGTTTCGAAGCCGCTCCTCGCGGCGCGCCACATAATCGGCAACCCATTCATCAGACTGACCGACAAGCCAGTCATACCGATGAGCGCGCACCATGTCGCGGATTTTGTCGTGATCTATTTCACTGATTACCGCTGTAGGCGCTCCGAGGCCGCCCTCAGTACTCTCTACGGTCATGCCATATTCTTCTGCGATAAGCAAGACTGCAGCCGAACTCATACCCATAGTGTCTGCCAGCTCAGCGACGTTGCACGAAGCGCTATAGACAGCCTCGTACGGACGGCCAACAACAAGCTCGGCCACCTTGCGTAAGTTGATTTGCTGAATGTGGCGCAGTAAGTAAGGCGGCAGTGACATGCGCTTAAAGCCCTGGGGTACTGAATTTGCGTGCTGTCCGTAGATCTTACTTACATCGAAGCGGTATTCTCCAAGTGCATGGAGCGCCGTGAATTGCGCCCGAGCAGACTCATCAACAAAGTCAACAACTTGAGCCGGCATGTCGTGAGCACCTCGACGCAGAATGCGACCTAGTCGCTGTACGCCGAATACCGGCGAACACGTAGGGCGCAAGTTAATAAGGAACTTGGCAGCATTACTGTCCCAGCCTTCGCCGATTACATCAACAAAGGTCAGTACATCAATGCGTCCCGCTTCGAAGTCAGCATAATATGTACGTCGCTCAGCCTGCGTCATTTCACCGCGCAATTCTTGGGCCCGCATTTTGCGCGTTTCTTTTGTCTCGGGATCAACTACGTCCATTGTTCGTAGCTTAGCGGCAATATCTTCAGCATGACGGACATTTTCACCAGGCACGCACGACATTAGCCCCTGGAGGCCTTGCTCTACAAAAGCCTTGGCAAACTCAACTGCCTTTTGATTGCGCCCCTCGACCTCGGCAAGCCGTCGGAACTCAGCTGTTGAGAATTCTTTGCGGCGAGTATCTCGATCTATCTGAACATCGGTCTTGTAAATCCAGGCCTGAACAGATGAAAGCCAGCCGTTGTCGATACACTCACGAAGGCCAATTTCATAGATTTGCTCCGGGAAAAGCTGATCAACCTTTCTATTTTCGGCGTATTCATCGGTAGCCGTCAGGCCAATCAGTATCTTGCCCTTGCCGTATTCTTCAAGGTTTTTACTCGTAGTAGGGCCGAGTGCGCGGTGTGCTTCGTCGCAAACAATAAGCCCACAAAAACGCTTATCAAGTAAGCCTTCGGCTATCGAATTGTTGAATGAAGCATAGGTCATGACGACGACCTCGCCATCAAGATCCTGTTCGCCTTCGTAATATTTGGTGACGCGCGTATCGGGCGAGAACTGCGCAAACCCACGCTCACCATCCTTACCAACAATTTGATCTACGATATCTTTGCGCGACGTCAAAAAGAGCGTCTTAGGCTTACCAAAGGCCTTAAATATTTCGACGCCAACCACTGTCTTTCCCGTGCCAGTCGGCATTTTGATATACCCGGCCTTGGTCGACACTTCACCGGGTGCCTCTTGCTTACTAGGCTTATTTACAAACTCTTGTAACGCATCAAAAACAGCGTGCTGCCTGCGGTGAAGTACCGATGCCGTCGTGCCAGTGTTTAGTTCTGTAACGTATGCATCGAGATTATTAATTTCTATAAGGCGGTGGCGTACGGGCTCCAAGCCTTCGCGCAACTCGTCGAGGTCTTCGTTGCGGGGCATGACAAGCTCTCGACGCTCGTCAGGTGAGGCCGCACAGTACTGCTCATCATGGCGCAGCGCAGCACGTTTCTCCCAGCAGACAGAGGCGACCGCCCGAGCAACTGACATAGCCAGCTGAGCTCTTTCGGCATAGACCACATTGGTAACGCCTTCCGTATCAACAAGATCACGGCGTGCGGTGTCGTCAAAAAACTCGGTATCAACAACTTGACGTACCAAGTCGTGGGCCGAACCATAGCCACCTTCGGGCAAAGGGATAACACCAGCTTCCATAAATATACGATTATACGATAGTTATACTGGAGCGCCCATTGTATTTATGACGTGCGGAGCCGCTGAATGCGCGTTCGCATTCGCTCTTCGCCCATAACGTGCAGCACTTCGTAAAGATTTGGACTGCGGTTACGGCCAGTCAGTGCAACTCGTAGCACCATAGCAACGTCTGCCACAGAGCCGCGGAATTGTGATGGGTCTTTGCGGTATTCTTTCATGTTGGCGGTGTAGCCCAAATGCTCGCCCAGTGCCTTAACTTTTGCGAACCATTCGTCTTGGGTATCGGCGCTGTTGTAGGTAGCCAAAAAGCCCTCGGCAATTGCTGCTCGATCTTCTGGAGCGATCTTAATAATGTCGGTTTCGTCGAGTCGTTCATCGGTTAAGTGGCCAAACAAGTCGTCAAAGAAAAAGCCGTAGGTGTCACGAATATCAGCAAGCTTTGCGATATCCTTGCGCTTAGCGTTCTCTCGCTCAATTGCAAAAACACGGGTAGTGTAGTCAACGTCCTTTGCAATTGCAGCAGCAAGCTCGGCGTCATACGCAGTACTCCAGGTTTGTACGACCTCGTACAGCTCTTCGGGAGTCAGGTGGCCCAGAGTATCTTTACTAAAGTCATCAAGCTTTACAAGATTCAGGAGTGCTCCGGCATTTTTAGGCAACTTAGTTACGTCAAAAACATACTCGGTATTTGGTGTCGTAGGATGAGCGCGGCGCCATTCTTCAAAGGCAGCATTTGCCTGGTTAAGCAGGTAGTCAATGACAGCCTCAACCGGATAGCCGCTACTTAGATAAAATTCTACGTTTGCCTCAGGGTCATGCCGCTTGCTAAGTTTGCGCCGCGAAGATCCGTCCATTTTCTGAATTGGCGCAATATGGCCATAGGTAAATGGCTCGAATCCGAGTGCTTCACATAGCTGCACGTGCAACGTACAAGATGGCAGCCACTCGTCGGCACGGATAACCGTAGTCGTGCCCATAAGGTGATCATCGACAACATGCGCCAGGTGGTAGGTTGGTAGGCCGTCACGCTTGCGGATGACAATATCATTATCGTTCTCGGGCAATTCACGCTGGCCACGTAGCACATCACGGACAACACGCTTTTTAGAGATGTCACCCTGCGAACGGAAGCGAATGACAAACGGCTTGCCGGCGTCAAGCGCCGCTACAACATCCGCTTCTGACTTTGTGCGCCAGGCAGCCCATTCGCCGTAATAACCAGGACGCAACTTTTGAGCTTGCTGCTTGGCAACCATCTCTTCCTGTTCTTCTGGGGTCATAAAACAGGGGTAGGCAAGGCCTTTTTCGAGCAAAGCGCGCGTATAGGCTTCATAAATATCCTGGCGTTCACTTTGCGTGTACGGGCCGTAGGCTCCTTTTTCACCATCGAGAGTAGGACCCTCGTCATAATCTTGGCCAAAGGCGTGGAGTGATGACATGATAAGTTCACGTGCGCCAGCAACTTCACGCTTTCGGTCAGTATCTTCAATACGTAAACAAAAGACACCGCCGGTTTGGGCAGCCAGGCGCTTTGAGATAAGGGCGACGTACATTGTACCAATATGCAAGAAGCCTGTTGGGCTCGGCGCAACACGTGTTACTTCCGCACCGGCTGGCAAATTACGGGCAGGGTACCGCTGCTCGATAGCAGCAATTGAAAGGTTGGCAGGCAAGATCCTGTCGATCACTGCTTGGCTGAGCACGGCAGAAGCCGCGTTGGAGTGTTGTTCTGTCATATTTTCCATACGTTTACTTAGCTATATGGTACACCAGACGAGTGATTATTGCCAGATGGTCATCAGGGGTAGAGAACACCGACTTTCCTATTGTAGCCAGTGTGCGGGGATGAGCGCTAGAGGCACGTACGTCTCGACAACGCCTTTATCGTTACGCATACGCACTGTATCGATACCAGAGCTTGTTAAATCAGCTATAAAATTCTCAATTGGCTTAGTTGTACCAATGCGGCTTTTCAGCTTTTCTATATGCATATGGCCCGCATTTGCAGGGGGGATTACCAATTCAGGGCAGAGTTCTTCGAGGACGGTTAACTCATTCCTGGTAAGCGTTGTACCTTCGTGGCCGACCCGCTCCAAATACTCCGCCATGTACTCAGTACCAATATCAAAGTAAGCTGCTGCCTGCTCAAGTGACCAGGTTCGCTCCATGACCGCTCGCTCGGCTTCGCCGAGCTCATAGCGATCAGTTGTGCCCGATTCGGCAAAGAAATCAAGATCAGCAACACCTGTCAGAGTCACTTGTGGGCCGCCACCTTCGCCAAATTCGAGCTCCTCGGCACTAGCCATACCGGGTGGACGGTTGTTAAGTACATCGATGGCTGTATGTTGAGCTTCACCAAGAGAAGTATCACGGTAGTCAATACAGCGCGCCTTTTTAGGCCCATTTTTACCCTCAACACGGCGACCTACTCGCCCTACAGCCTGAGTCATGTCAACAATGCCACTGGTTGGTGCCAAATTTACCAGTAACTTAGCCCCAGGCACATCCGTACCCATATTGATTGATTTTACATAGCTAAAGATCTGGATACGACCTCGGTTAAAGAGTTCGACGAAGGCTTGGCGCTCCGTAAATGACTGGCTCTTGCCACCCAAGGCCAAGGCTCGTAGCGGGTATGGCGGCATGTTAGGCCCAACAGCTCCTGCCTCACGGAACATTTCGGCGGCTTGGCGCGCAAACCACACATCACCACCAGCAGGACAACGGATAAGCACACCATCGCCTCGCTTGACGGCAGCGACAATGTCCGGAGCAGCATCTTCAAGACGTGCCATAAACTTGGCTTTTTCAACCGCCATGCGATATTCGGCTGCCTCCATGCCGGTATCTTGGCGGCTGGGCACTTTAACTTGGAGGTCACGAACTTCAGCTTCGAATGGCGCTAAAATGCCATCACGTACTGCTTCGCGCAGAGGCAAGCTATGGATGCGGTTTCTTAGTAGCGAGTCGGTCGTCTTGTCACTACTAAAGTCCGGGGTCGCCGTAAAGCCAATGACCAGCTTGTTTGGCGCAATAAGGCGAATGAACTCGCTAATCTGTTCACCGAGCGCTGTATGTGTTTCGTCAATAATAATAACGTCAACCTCAGGCATCATAGCCTGCTTCATGAGGTTATTAAACGAGCTGTTCGTCATCACCGTCAGCGGCGAAATACGATGGTCGAACTGGTAATAGGACGTTGGCTCAAGGTGCGGCGTAAACTTAGCGAACCCCTTCGGCTCGTCGCGTTCAGACTGCGGTAACCCAATGGTCTGCTTGGTAATTTGCTGAGTAGGAGACAAGACAACAATGTGCGGTGGGTCGTCAGGATCTTCGTCATACTTTAGGCCCTCGACAAAGCCAGTGATAACACCTGTCTTGCCGGTGCCAGTGGCCATATCAACAAATCCACGTTTGCTGCTATCAAGCTCGCGAGGGGTGTGTTCCAAGAAGCTACCGAGCGCATGCAGTGCATCAACTTGGCAATCGCGGAATTTACCCATTCTTGTTTCATCGCGTAAATATGCTCCAAAACTATCGAGCATGCGAGCCCTCCGGCGTTCGCCGGCCAATTCGCCCTGCAACTTGGCAACCTGGCTTTCTTCCGGCTGCCACGCCGCCAGTTGTTCGGCAGAAACATCCACGCCCAGGCTGCGCACAGCAACTGCCATGCTGTCGCGCATCTCCTCAACGTGATTATTAACAGTCGCCAAGATAGCATTACGCTCCGGGGTCATGGGTGCGCCAACGGGCATAAAAGGATGGCCGAGGTACTGCTCGGCCGGACTATATACCGGTAGTGATGGGCGACGATCTACTTCCATATTCGTTTAATACATTACAGTTTTATTGCACTTATTTCAAATATATGACTTCTTGCTATTTTGGCACAGCCATAAAGCTAGCTATAATGGCCCAAATGAATACCGAACAAATCCCCGTACATCCCTATGTTCCACAGACAGAATATTCTCAAACACAAGCAATGCGCAGAGCTGGTCGTGCACTGGTTGCCGCAAGCATACTAGCAGTGAGTGCCTGCACCGGAAGCGCAAGCGGCGAACGTATTGAAGTAAGTGGCTGTGTGACCGTTGATAGCAGTGCAGAAGAAGTGCCGTATAGCACTATTCTTATTGGCTCCGCCAACGCACACAATCTTGCGCTAGAAGGCCTTATTGCTGATACCACCGTTGTTACTGGCAATGTTACCGATGTTGAGTATCACGTTGAAGCACCTCGTTCCCTGAATAGCAATTTCAGGGCCACGCAAGCAAGTGCCGATACGTTGTCTCTTGGCTTTACTTGTCCCAACACCAGCGTAACGATCCCGCGCAAACCATCAATCACCGTCACCATACCAAAACGGGCGAACGTTGACATTCAAAGCACCACCATTGGCAACACCACCGTCGGAGACATTACGGGCAAGGCGCATATAAATTTAACAGGCACTGGCTTTGTAAAATTTGGCAATGTCGGTGAAGCGCATATCGGCAATAGCGGCACCGGTGACGCAAGCTTTAAGCAAGTTAATGGCAGCTTCTTTGCAACGAGCGAGGGAGTCGGCAATATAAATGCCGCCTCTGTGCGCGGCAAGCAACTCTTCATGAAGGCGTCAGGGACGGGTGATATTCACATTGATGGCGGCATCGTAAACACAATAACTGCCGAGACCAGCGCAACCGGCGATATTTTCTTTGGTGGCACAGCCGAACAGGGAACGCTCATTTCTACCGGAACCGGTGACCTTACCGTAAGTCACGTCAAAACCATTCTTCGCAAGTCAGAAGAAGGTACTGGCGATATTTCAGTTAACTAGCAGCCGCCACTAGCTGATCGCACACACGCTGTTTTTACAGAGATGGTACTTGCTTGTGCTTTTAATGAGAATTTAATGAACTCACGAAACAATACAGGTACGTTGTTGGGTCTCTATTAAATCTTAAAACAGGGGGAATCATATGAAATTAACGATTCACAAACGATTTGCCGTCGTTGCAGGCGCTTTTAGCCTGCTCGTACTGGGCGGTGGCTCAGTTTTTGCGGCCACAAACATCGCAAGCAACGGCCAAGATGGCTTTAATGCCAAGCTTGACGCCAATGCAACTGCAGCTGCTGCGCCAGACTGTAACTTTTATTCAGCTACAAACGCTGCCTTGCAGCGCCGTGTCTACACAAACAACACACCAACAACCTACACTACTACTGATTGGGTGAACCTCCAATGTGGTAGCTTTTCGGTATCAGTCCCGCGCGGCAAATCGGCACTCATCGTAGCGAAGGCTGACGCAGAAGTAAGCTGTACGGTGTCTACTTCAGACTCACAATGGTGTCAGGGTCGTATCTTGATTAACAACCTCGAGGGCCAGCCAACCGCACCAGAACCAGACTCATTTAGCTGGGCAAATAGCCAAACTGACCCTAACACATGGGAAAGCAACGCATTTACCCGAACGGCGTACGTACGCTGTCCAGCTGACAGCCGTGAAGCGCTGTGTACATACATGATTCGTGCGCAAATTAAGAATCACGCTCCAAACATGCTGTTCCGTATCGATGACTCAACCGTCGACGCAGATGTTACTTATTACTAGGCAGTAGCGCATACAGACCAACAACTCATGCCCCGGGGAAACTCGGGGTATTTTGGTGTGCAGTCTTACTGCTCGTCTTGGTCTTTTTTACGTCGGCGAGCTACTACAACCCACCAGATAAAGCCGAGAATCGTTACTACAAATAGCCCTGCCAGCCAAGCCACCATCGTGTGATCTGATTTTTGATTTTCTTTGGCAAGCGTGACGGTGTGATTAGTATCGCCATCTTTGGTTGTGTTGGCACTAATAGGCGTTGGCTCGGCGGTTGTCTGCTCCGAATCTTCATCTGGTGCTGCTTGTTGTATGCCGTTTGAAATAGCTACCGGAAGAGCAGTACCGAATAGTCCAAAGGTCGAGAAGTGACTCGTCCAACACGATACCTCTTGCTTCACGGTGTCGATTTCGCAATTCTGCAGCTCCTGCCAGCCGTTACCACTATCCCAGCGATAGATCGTCAAAGAATGTTCTACGAGCGTGGTGAGCGTGTCGTCGGTATAATGCATGGTTACTTTAATTGGCTGGTCAAAGGTAGTAATTGGCACTGTCGTGCTACGCATGGCCTTAAAATCATAGACCGCACCAGCAGATGTAAGCCCCTGTGGCAAACCAATAGCCGCAAAGGCAGTATCGCTGTCTAATTGTTTGATCTGGAAGTCGGCATTATTCGTCGAAAACCACATGGGAATCTGCAATGAGACGCTGTCTGTGCCCTGGGTAAGCGTCAGGCTGCCGCCGATTGTTTTATCGACTTGTGACTCGGTATGTTTAATGACATCGGATGAACCAGCGCAGCCAGCGGTGATAAAGCTCTTGTCAGCACCGGTAGCCTGATTTGTGGTGCCATCAACCGAGATTACCTGGTAGTGATAGAGTGTGCACGCCACCAAGCCACTGAGTAATACTGTGTGGAACGTAACGCGGGGAGCGGTATCTGCAAGCGTGGTAAGGCTGCCATAGCCAGTGGTCGGCCCAAATGCAATTTGCGACGAAGCGTTCTCATCAGTATTCCAGACAATAGTTGTGGTTACGCTCCCAATTGCGTCCTCACCAGTGTTGGTAATGATAGGCGGAGTCGTATCAACAGCGATTGCTATAGGCGTCGTGTAGGCCGAGCTATTAGCGGCATTATCTGTACTGCGAACACGGAAATACCAGGTGCCGTCGGCGAGTGTTGGCACTGTGAAGTTTGTGGCGTTGGTCGTACTCGCTGTGATGCCACCCGCAAAGGTACTATCCTGAGACCATTGGATCGTATACGCAGGATCCGCAAGGCCAGAACCTGACTCCGTCGATGCCGTCCATGAAAGGGTAGGCGTGCTGTCGTTCGTAGGACTTGCGGCGTTTACACTACTGGGCGTAGTTGGCAACTGCGTATCTACAAGATAGGTAGCTGTATTTGACCAGCTCGATACATTGCCAAGTTGGTCCGCTGCTTTAACTCGGAAGTACCAGGTGCCGTCAGTGAGGGTTGTGGGCGTATAGCTTACTGCATTTGTCGTTGCGCTCTGAGGACTACTAAAGCCGCTATTGGTCGCCCATTGCACCGTATAAATAGGGTTCGCTAAACCGACACCAGCGTCGGTTGAGGCGGACCAGTCAAATGTTGGCGTATTGTCATTTGTAGTAACAGTTGTCGATGAAGCGCCCGGCTGCGAAGGTCCTGTTGAGTCAATAAGCACTGATCCATTTACCGAATACGCCGAGTAGTTACCCGAGGCATCCTGCGCCCTCACACGGAAGTACCAGGTGCCATCTGCCAAGTTAGTTGGCTGCGTAAAACTGTTAGTCGTACTAGTGCCGGAGGTCACTCCGCTCGCAAATGTACTGCTCTGAGACCAGTCAAGGGCATAGGGTGTGCTGCCGTGGAGGCCGACACCAGCGTCGGTTGAGGCGGACCAAGACCATACAGGCCTCTTAGTAGTTGTTGGCGTTGTTGTGCTCGGTGCGCCAGGCGTGGTTGGCGCCGTCGTATCGCTGGTGGTCAATGCGACTGTTTTGGCGGCGACGGCAGGCATATTGCCCGGTGCGCCATACTCGACAACATACCCAGGCAGTGTCGTGCCGCTACATGGTAGGTCGTTCCATTTGCCGCTACCGCCAGCCAAGAACTGACCACAGTCTTCGTTGGCGCCGGAATCATTTGGCTCTCCGCCATTCCAGTTAGTGTACCGGCTCGAGACGCTGTTGCAGGGGTTGTTGCCTTGGCAAAATTGCGTTCCCGCCTCGGGACCAGTCACCCATTTCCAGGCACCCTCGCTTGCAATATCGCTGGCACCCATCCAGCCAGCATTTGCTAAACGCTGCGATACAAAATCGTTTTCGGCCTGCGACGTGATCGTCGTTAGGTAACCCGTTGCGCCGTACTTGGTGCGACCCTCGGCAGCAGTCTTGGCAGCATTCCAGTCAAGCGTGCTACTGACATACTCATATAAATGACCTGTATCTTCAAAAAAGACCTCGCCAGAATTAACTAGTGAGATCTCGAGCGCATCGGTACCTGTCGTATTACGCGTGTACGCTAGCGTTGCTAGCGCAGTGTTGACGTCACTTCGTAAGCCGCTGAAATACAAGGTAGAGCCCGTAGATCCGCCCGTAAACGTTAAGCCCGTAGTAGTAGACATCGCTAATGTGCCTTGACTAACGCGGAGCTTAACCGGGACGGTCGCGTTACCAGTACCATTAATGACAATGCCAGGTATGGCCGTAGCCTGCTTAAGTTCAGTTGTAGCCGTGTCATTTGCAGTGATTGTTTCACCACTTGCATGGGCAAGGGGAGCCCACGTAGCCAAACCAATAAGCACAGCCATCGCAATAGCCAGTATGGCCCGTATTCGTCTAAAATTAGGCACGCTTATAGTACTCAGCGTCGCACCTTGGCGGCTCCGTTGCATATAGTGTTTCCCTCCAAACTACCATTGTAGTCTTTACACTAAAGTATACAGCACTGCCGATTTTAGACACAAGCAATTTCGTTCTAAATACACAGTATTTTAATATTTGCTTTTAGAAATTAGGAGTTACGCGTTAGTCATTGCCATTATATGGATAGTCGGGTACGGAACGCTGCACGGTGTAGGCTACAAACTTAAGGCCCACGACAGTAGAGTTGGGTGATACACGTGGGTCGTCAGTTGGGTAGGGCGAGCGATGATTATACTCGTCAGCGGTATATGCCACGAGGTCAACGGCCACGGCAAGGTCTTGGCCTTCGTAATTAATCGTTCGCAGGGCCATAGCATCGCTCGGAACTTTCTGGTCTTTGGCAAGCAATCCCTTATCGCGGAGTATTTCCAGTGCCGCGTCTTCTTCTTGCTGCTTTGTCTTACCATCTTGGAATATATAGGTAGCTTCGCCACGTACTGCGCAGGTACGAGCATAGTCACCCGGCCCAAGGCTCGGTCCATTCGAGCAGGCGTGTGGGCTTTCGCTAAAAGTAAGCCTGATTGGGCTTAAAGATGTCGCGCCCAGTGCCGTATGCACGTAGTCGGTCGCAGGGCCTTTTTTGGCTTCAATAGCCTGGCTATCCTGATAGGCATGCAGTGCATTTGGCCCAAAGAGTAAACCCGCCGTGGCCGTAAAGGTAATAGCAGAAACAACAATTGCGCCCCGTCTATTGCGCCGTTGTGCTGCAGCCTCAGCACTCGTCACGTCCGGTTTTGCCTCCATTTTGCCCCCTTTATTCAGTCTATTTGCAAAAACTACCCTCAGCATAGCAGAAGGCTACATGAAACGCCCTAGCTGCATGCGAGCAGCCTCGACAATTGAAGCACTACCCATCTGAGGAGATGAGGCGTGAATTCCACCCAGATCAGACCCAAAATCCACCATAACAACATCGTTGCCATGGCTCCGCACATCATGCAGACTTGTTGGCCGAAATCCCGTTTCATAGACACGCCGATAGGTATCAATGAACGCCTCCGCTAGCTGCCCTCTGTTTCGATCGTCAGCCATATGATAGGCTGAGCGAAAATCGTACGGTATGTACTCCTCGATAAGCACTCCCCGATTGACGGCATGCAGGCGCGGCACAACAACCCCTCGTTGAGCAAGAACCTCCCGCCGCATAAGCCAATCACCCAAAGAGGGTGTGACTGGTATTTTTATGCAGGCTTTGGCTATGAAGTGGCTCGCCAAGCCGTCAGGTCCTGTGATAGCAAATTGCATCACGTAGGCTTCCGAACCGGGGCGCTCCCATGGCCGCTCGGTTACAAGCTGGTAGTCAGCATAAGGATCGCGAAGCATTCCGTGCGCAAATAACCAAGCGCCCTGTTCGGGCGCTGTAGTATATCCAGAAAATTGGTCGATTTCTTGGCGAGCATGATCGCCATCGTATGTCTCAACAGACATTTTTAGAACCTAGGATTCGAGAGGCAGGAAGTTCTGCCTTCGCAGCATCAGCTCGGGTTTCCCAGCGTTGAGTTCTTCGCCAACCTTAAGATGCAATTCAGCATTCAGGTAGGTGCGGAGACCCTGCTTGACGATAGCGACATCAGCTTCTTCAACTGGCGCCTTGTTTTCGACCTCAAGGAAGTCGCCAAGGTCTTCAACCTGCTCAAACACGACTTCTTTGGTGCCATCAGGTGTCATATAGACGTGTTTTTTGCAATTTACGATGGTCAAAACCTTAAGGCCAAGCTGGCGCACAATATCTTCTGCGGCTTTTGGATCCTCGACACGCGTTTCATACTCGTCACTATACAGCCACTCATCGCCCTTGAAGTTATCTTTCTTGTATGCGAGCCAGCCACCGTCGATGCCGTCTTTTGTACGGAGACGCATACAGGCCTGGATTCGACCAGTCTCATCCGGCTGCAGGTCAGGACGGCTTGGATCATAAAAATACGTATCAATGGTCTGTGCCGAACTTACAAAGTCAAGCGCCTCCAACGCACTTTGGCTAGCTGCTGCATCACTCAATACAGGAACTAAAATCTCTACTTCTCGTGCCATTTTTCAAGCTCCTTCAAAATGTTTCCAATTTCTTCTTTTGTGTTAAAGGTAATGCCGTATGCCATTTCCCACGATAAGCGACCGCTCTTTGCGATCTCTACGCCAGCATCGCGCCCAAACAGGTGCCCCATGACATAAATAGCCTCTTCAACTGTGCTGAACTGCAGTGGTAGGCGAAGATTGGTCTTTAACCATGTCAGGCTACAGTTGCGTGGTGAAGCAAATACAGCGGCACGCTTTCGGCGCCACTCTTCAAAGCTAGTCGCCTCAATGTCGTCAGGAATGTACTGGTACCACATCATGTTGAGTTCGTCATTGAATGTCTCGTCCCAACCAATGGTACAAAGAACGCCACCGTCTTCGAGCATATCATGAACCGCACGAAGTTCATTGATACAAACTTCGGGTTTCGTAAATTTGCTCGGGAACCCGAACGAACTCACGATGAATGTCGACTTAGCGTCAAGGTTTTTGGGCAGTTCAGCAATACTAGACTCAACGATACGGAGCGGGCGAGAATAACGGCGCTCACGACGAATATCACGCTCGACATAATCACACATCTCACGGCTCATATCAACGCCAAATAGAGTACCTTCGAACTCCATGTCCTTAATAATAGAGCGGAGGGTGCGCCCGGTGCCGGTCGCGAGATCGATAGGATTACGAATACTTATATTGCGGCGCTTCAATTCACGACCGATGAGATCAAAGGCAACATTTTCAGGATCTTCTGCTTCTGAAAAGTAGTTGTAGATTCCTGCGTCCTGGTACCATTTGTCGCTTTCGTCACAGATAAGGCCATTCTCATTCTTGGGAGCCTTGGCAATTCGGCGCTGCACAGCCTCGGCCTGCGGGTTACTTAGCTTGTAGATTGACTCGCTTAGCTCAGCAACAACTCGCTCGTTTTCTTCGACATCAAGCATTTCTTCAAGCAAAGGAGTCGCCGTGTCGTCGCCAATGACCGCGAAACTGGCTGCTGCAAGCTTGCGTACCATAGGGTCTTTGTCGCTCAATGCTTCACTGAGCAGATCTTTAAACTGTGAGCTTCCTGTCTGCTCGATACTGCGAAATGCATAGTGGCGTAGCTCACGGTCTTCATTTTTGGCCAGGTCTTTGAGGCGCTTAACAATGTCGTTATCGAGCAAATTGAGACGCCCAACGAGCCACGCGGCGTTGGCAATTTCAGCCTGGTTAGTCGAATTTAGCAAAACATCCTTAAGTCGGGGGTGTATTTGCGCAGCGATGTTTTGGCCAGTACTCTGTACCAAGACGCCGATAACCGCCTCTTTGTTTTCAATATTTGAGAGATAGTAGTCAAGGCTCTTGATGGAGCTCTTCTTGATCGAGCGGCGCAAGAGGTTGACCGCCTGGCCCTGGCCAAGCGACTGAAGACTAAACGCAGCTTGCCACCATGCCTCAGAGTAGCGTGATTCATGGACAATATTCTGCAGAAACGAAATAAGTTCTGCGTTGTGGTTTCGGTAAACGCCGATTACCCACGCAAGACCAACAGAGTCGTACAAGCGGGCACGAAACGCAACCTTTGAAAGTGCCTCTACGAGATCCTGGGGCTCAAAGTAGCGAAGTAGGCTACCCATGTTCCAGTCGTAGTCATAGTTACTAGCAGGGAGCTGACGTAGCAGCTCAACAAGAATCAGTGTCGGATCTTCCTGGCGCTTTATTTGATCAGCAAGCTTTTTAGCTGCATTTGGCTCAAGTTTTTTGCGTTCAAGTATGTCGGCAATCGTAGAATCGTTAGCAACTACAGTGCGTTTATGTTTGCGCTCAAGTTTTGTATCTTCACGAATCACAGTAAGAATCCTTGTTTGAATTGGTATAGAAAAGGTCAGGACTTTTGATTTTACATAGTGATTTTTGGTTGTCAATCATATATACGCACCTCGTACGTACAATAATGAAAAGTTTAATTTATATTTAATATTAGCCTCTTCCGGGACGGGCCTGCTTGAAGTAGTTTGACTCCTCTCTAAAGGATGGTATAGTAGTTTGATGCAAAATCCTGAGACCTCCATTTCCGCAGCAACCACAGCGACTAGGCAATTCCTTGCCATCCAGCTTGCTCTACAGACCCAAGCCTCACCAGGTGAACGCCTACTGGCAGCCGAACTCGGAAAACAAGAACTTCAACGACAAGGTCCAGGCTTCGCCCTTATGCAACGTGATCTGCTTGATGTATTAGAGCCCAATGGTGCATTTTCTGAGGCGCTAATCGAGGGTGCCTACAATCGCATTGCACGCTTCGCGGGAAGCAGTGCTGTGGCAGCTACAGATATTGTGACTAGCTACCGACGCGAGCAAACGCTGAGCGTCGGTGATGCTTTTGCAACACACGCCTTTATAACCGCAACATCGTATACCAATGGCCCGAGCAAGACACGCACACCGAATATCGCAGACCGTACGACGTTTTTTCTCACACATTTTGCCGGTGAGCTAGCTAAGCAAGTTGATGATGAGGAACTTGCTGCGACCACAGATACGTACGCCATTTCAGCAGCGCTGAAGCCGCTCGGTCAGCGCCTTGGGGAATCGATTGGCCTTCCTGGCGACTGGGTAACACAAAAATTTCATACGCTTGCCGAATTTTTGGACATCCGCAGACACACGAAACAGCACATTGAAGCCGAAGCACCCCATGAAGTCGATGACGTAGGGGAACTTGCCCGCAATAACGATGCTTTATTTAAGCAGCTCTCGCGGTTACGTCGGTACTCTATTAAATCTGCTGTCCACCAGTCCGGCGACGCCGCCTGGTCAATACATGACGGCCTCGATCGCCAAGCCCAGCTCGCTGTCATTGCCAGCACGAGTGAAGTCAAGCTTGACAAATGGCCACCAAACATACGCCTGATGGCCGTTGAGCACTTTGAATATACGGATCAGCTATACCATTTAACGACTGAGGTAGAGGACGTCCCAGTTAGCCGCAAAGGACTCGGGCGAAGCGTCTTTATGGATGACAAGGGTCAGTTGTTTGCAGACCATAATGGCATCCTGAACTATAAAGATTTGTATGCGTGCGCAGGCAAGCCACAAAACTACGAAGTTCTACGCCAAAATATGCTACGTTATTACTTCGACCTGACTGTACCCACCGAAGTTGCACAGCAGGTTATCGCCGATGAACAACGGCTATTGGGCGCCGACGCGCCGTCTCAAAAAAGAGAGCCCGCCGTATACTATGCCGACCTGCTGCTGCCACGTATCAGACGCCTTAAAAGCTTCAAAACCGCCGGCGAAATGGAGCTCTTCGAACCAGAGCCAGAGGTTGTAGCTGCAACCGATAAGAAAAAACTGGAGCTTCCGCTTCATCCTGTCGAAGCTCACCGCCGCCTACTGCCACCAGGCTACCAGCCGTCAGCTAATGCTTTGGCACTCGCCGAAGAACTTGGTATTACATTAGAACCAGGCGAAACAGTTGTCAAAAAGCACAATCGCGGCGACGAAAAGTTCGGTGTGGTTGCGCACCGCGGTAAGCAACGGCGTAAGTAGACATTACCGAGGGCGTTACGCTCCCTTTTTACCATCAAGGCCGAGCGTGTCAGATTCATCACGGTGAACGCCGCTAGTGCCGACGTGCTTGTCGCTAATTTTGGCACCGTTTTTAATGACATGTGTCATCGCAGCTGCATGACCATGGCCAAGTCCGTACTCTTCTTTGAGCCAAGTGATAATCTCACCACTCTTAGTTTCTTTGCCAAAACCCTTTTCTTTTGCGATTGCCACAAACTCGTTGGGCGTTTTACCGGTTTTTTCTTCGATGTTATCCAGGTAGGCTTGAAATGACATACGATACTCCTTTATTTGCTGCATAGCACTTACGTGTTGGCTCGTTAATGTACCTCCTATGATACCTATTTTCAAGCCTAGTGTGCACCCTACAAATGAAGCTGCGGTTAATTTATCTATTAAATGTGCACATTGAGCAACATTAGGGTATAATAGCTTGAGTTACAGCACCTCTTTGGTGGTAGACATTATGTTGGTTGTCCTTGTAGACACACTACAGAAGAGACGAAAGCTTATTGCAATCGTCCTCTTCATCATTTTTGATCTCTGGTTAGTATCATTTTGTGGCCAGATACTGCAGGCACACCGTTCAAACATCACCACTCGCATTCATAATGCGCAAACCTCGCAGCCTTTATCAGATGATCAGGGCGATGTTTTTGGCGTCGACAACACCTTAGCGGGCATTGGGCGCGCCTTTTCGGCTGTTGAAATAACTGGTCTTCGCGCTGTCGTTGCTGCCACCGATGGACTTACGGTTGCAGAACATGGCCTAGGCATTGCGGGCAAGGCGACCTTGCGTGCGCTGGTAGCCACAATTACCGTAACAGCACAAGTACTCGGACGCTCACTACTGTTTGTTGGTAAAATTGTCATTTTTCCGTTCGTCATGGTTGGCAAAGTGACTGGATTTGTTTTTGGCGGTATATCGCGGGTCGCGAGCACCCATTTTGGTTCCGTTATTCACCCTGGCCAAGCCGACGCCGCCGTTCCTGTTATCACTCCCGAGCAGGCGCACCAAGTTTCGCTCATTCAGAGCGGCACGCTTGACGTTAAGCCCGTCTCGCCGATTGGTTCAGGGGGAGCATGCGACAGTGGCGCAGGCAATGGTGGCTATCCGCTCGAATGGTGTAATGCGCCAATGGATAGCATTCAGACTGTTGCATATAGCAGCGACCGCATTAACCGCGAATGCACCTCGTACGCCTTTTGGTACTTTACGCAAATCGAGGGACACACCGATTTTCACGTTACGGGCAACGCCAATCGCTGGGCGCGCACATCCAACTACCCGGTACATGCTAATCCTGCGGTCGGAGCCATAGCCGTTGAGACCGGTGGCTATTATGGGCATGTAGCAATTGTGCAGGCGCTCCCAGGACAGACACACGATGGCGCCGTTGTGCCAGCTGGGTATGTTCTGGTGAGCGAAATGAACTACGACTGGCTTGGGCACTTCCGCTATTCATATAGTCCGCTTAGCAAATTCTCGGCATACATCTATCGATAGGCGGCTTCGTGGTACGATACCTTACATGAAACACGTCGCCGAACAATTACTCTCACTCGATAGACCAACCGTAGCAATGACCGTAGCGCTTCCTGGTTCAGGCAAATCAACCATGGTACGCCACCTGACAGAAATGCTTACATCACTCGACCCCCAGGCGTCAGTTGCTACTATTAGCCCCGACGCCATTCGTCAAGAGATCGCCACAGAACAAGGCGTACAGTCAACCTACGATAGACGCCTCAATATGGCTGTTTTCGAGCGAGTTCATGACCGCACTAAAGAAGTGATCGATATGGGCGGCATTGCACTCATAGACGCAACTCACTGCAATCGATACCGCACGGTAAGCGCTTCGGAATACCGGGATATGGGCGCGG
>Ga0157371_10000178_pt1 | contig 92872 bp, 82 predicted proteins | sample C45metaG_FD_113462 | JGI IMG/M metagenome (GOLD analysis project Ga0157371, IMG submission 113462) | Corn rhizosphere microbial communities from Kellogg Biological Station, Michigan, USA - C4-5 metaG | ecosystem: Host-associated > Plants > Roots > Rhizosphere > Soil | place: USA: Michigan...
ACGGATACTTTAAACCAGGGAAATGTGTGGGGGAAAAACTGGATTCCTGCAGAGTGTGATGTGAGCATCAGACCCGGTTGGTTTTATCATAAAAAAGAAGATTCATTGGTAAAAAGCCCACAACAACTTTTTGAAATTTATTTAAAAAGTGTTGGCCGCGGAGCTAATTTAATTTTAAATGTTCCCCCTGATCAAAGAGGATTAATTACTAGTTACGATTCGGCTTCATTAATTGGTTTTAAGAAATTAAGAGAAGAAAGTTTTGATAATAATCTTTCAACAAAAGGCACTGTTTATTTTATTTCAAACAATAAAAAAAGAGTGACAAAAAAAGTAAATGATGGAAATGAGCAAACATTTGAAACCGTTACTGATCCATCTTCTCAATCCATTGAAATTCAATTTGATGATCCTGAAAATGTCAATTGCATTCTGTTGAAAGAAAATCAGGTGAATGGACAACACTGCGCAAAATTCAAATTACAATTGCTGGACGAAAATCAAGAATTAATAAAAGAAATATATGGAACAACTATTGGCCATAAAAGAATTTTTACCTTTCCTCAAACAAAGGTAAATAGGATTCATTTACAGATTCAATTACAAAAAGGTGGATCACGGATTTGCGAAATAAAATCGTATAAAATCCCCGATACATTAGCTGAAAAATAAGTACTGTCATATTTGTATCAATTTTTTCGAACGGCAGATTTAACCTCTTGAATAACATCTAATCCTTTTTATTCTTCATAACTTGCGCACCGAAAAAAGATCAACTTTTCATTCATAAAGGTTTTTGCCGGGTGCCGGTTCTTTTTTTTTACACAAAAAGGAAAACTTCGACATTTTTAAAATATGGAATATATTTTGGGGCAATTCGCGTTTTAATAAAATTCAGCTTGGCCGTTCATTTGAATGAATAAAAGAGAAAAGAATGTTTTATAGAAACCTTAAAAAGAAATTCAGCCCCAATAAATCCGCGATTATTTTAATAGGATTGCTATTATTTTCCGGCTTTTTATCTGCACAAAAAAACGACTCGTTGCCCACACTGGATAGTGCCAATCTTGAAAATTGTATTCAGTATGCCATTAAACACAATCCTGACATTCAAAACGCGATAATTAATGAAGCGATCACAGAAACAACGATCCAAAGTAAATTAGCTGATTGGTTTCCTCAAATCAATTTTACTTATAATCTGCAGCATAATTTTCAATTGCCCACCTTGAACTTTAATGGCAATATTACTCATACCGGTACTGAAAATACTTCAGGCGCTAATGTGGCAGTTACTCAAAATATTTTCAATCGTGATGTTTTGCTGGCTTCGCGAACTTCAAAAGATGTGAGGCTTTCGGCGAGCGAAAATACGGAGGCAGAAAAAATAAATTTGGCGGTGCAGATTAGTAAGGCTTTTTATGATCTGATACTTACAAGTCAACAATTAAAAGTAACAGAACAGGATATTGTGCGTATTGAACAAAGTTTAAAAGACGCTTATTATCAATACCAGGCGGGAATTGTAGACAAAACGGATTATAAAAGAGCGACGATATCTCTAAATAATGCAAGGGCGCAAAAAAAGTTTGGTGATGAAAGCTGGAAATCAAAATTTGTTTATTTAAAAGATTTGATGGGTTATCCGCTTTCAAAAGATTTTGAACTCGTTTATGATACGGCGGCGATGGAACAGGAAGTACTGCTGGATACGTTGCAAAATATGAATTTTAATCAGCGAATAGAGATTCAGCAATTGGAAACGCAAAAAAAGTTGCAACAATATAATTTACAATATTATAAGTGGAGTTTTCTTCCAGATGTATATGCTTTTGGCAATTATAATCTTAATTTCCTGAATAACCAGTTCTCAAAACTATATAGCCAGTCTTACCCCAATTCTTTTGCGGGAATAACACTTTCGCTTCCTATTTTCCAGGGCGGAAAAAGATTGCAGCAAATTAAACAGGCCCAACTACAAATTTCACAGGCAAGTAATGACATCCGCAGTTTTGAAAATAAAGTCAATTCAGAATACCAGAGTGCTTTGGCAAATTATAAAAGCAATTTGTATAATTATTATAGTTTAAAAGAAAACCTTTCTTTAGCTAATGAAGTTTATGACGTAATTCAATTGCAATACCGCTCCGGAGTGAAAGCTTATTTGGATGTAATAACAGCAGAATCAGATTTGCGTACTGCTCAAATAAATTATTACAACGCTCTTTACCAGGTTTTATCAAGCAAAATAGATGTATTGCAATCTTTAGGAAAAATAAATTATTAAAACAAAACGAATGAAGCTTAACAACTATATATTCTCTCTTTTCGCCGCTGCTTTTCTTTTATCATGTGGAAATAAACAGAGCCCACAACAACAGGGGCCGCCGCCAGCAGTTCCTGTAACTGTTGCTGAAGTAACATCCACCGATGCCGTTTATTACGATGAATACCCGGGAACGGTAACAGCTCTGAATGAAATAAAACTTACATCTCAGGTGAGTGGTTACATTACTGATATTAATTTTAAAGATGGACAGGATGTAAAAAAAGGGCAACTATTATATTCAATTGACGCAGAAGTTTATAAGGCAAACGTTGAACAGGCGATTGCTAATTTACAGGTGCAAGAAGCAAATCTTGTAAAAGCTCAAAAAGACGCAGCACGGTACAATGAACTGGCAAAGCATGATGCGATTGCGAAGCAGCAGGTTGACTATGCGAATGCTAATTTACAGGCAACAGAAAAGCAAGTGGCTGCGGCAAAAGCGAATGTGGCAAGCCTGAGATCTAATGTAAAATTTACAAAAATTTATGCGCCTTTTTCAGGAACCATTGGTATTTCCCAGGTTAAGAAAGGAACCGCCGTGGTAGCAGGACAAACGGTATTAAATACCATTTCGAGTCATAATCCAATGGCCGTAGATTTTACTATTCCCCAAAATGATATTTATCGTTTTACTGAATTGCAACAAAATAAAAATAACATCAAAGATTCCATTTTTACCATTGCTTTTGGAGCGGATGTTTATCCTTACCCGGGCGATATTAACTTCATTGATCGGGCAGTAGATCCGCAAACAGGAACGATAAAAGTCAGGTTGTCATTTCCGAATGATAAGGGAATGCTTAAACCAGGAATGAACACAACCGTACGTGTTAAAAATACAAGCGCCAAAAATGCAACCATTATTCCTTATATCGCAGTAACCGAACAATTAGGTGAATTTTTCGTTTACCGGGTTGCTGATAGTTCGAAGGTAACTCAGCAGAAAGTACAATTAGGAACACAAATGGGCGATAGTGTAATTGTGAAAAGTGGTTTGACTCCGGGAGAAAAAATTGTAGTAAAAGGCGTTCAGAATCTTCACCAGGGTTCGGTAATTACTACCGGAAAATGATTTTTTTGAAAGATGAATAAGAATTAAAAAATGATTGCAGAAACTTTTATAAAACGGCCGGTTACGGCAATTGTAATTTCAATTGTGATCGTACTGGTTGGTATTATTGCCATTTCTAATTTGCCTATCGCACAATATCCGGATATATCTCCACCAACTGTTTCTGTAAATGCCAATTTTATCGGGGCTGATGCACAAACGGTAGAGGCAACAACAACAACACCAATAGAAACGCAGGTAAATGGTACGCCGGGAATGTCCTACCTGACGGGGAATAGTTCATCCAGCGGACAAAGTTCTATTACCGTAACTTTTGATGTAGGAACTAATATTGATATAGCAGCTTTGGACGTTCAAAACCGTGTCAGTGCTGCTGAGCCTACACTACCCGATGTTGTAAAAAGGCTGGGAGTAACTGTTCGGAAGCGTAATCCAAGTATTATGGCGGTCGTTGCCTTTTATTCCCCGCATGGAACTCATGACGCGAAATTTGTAGGAAATTATGTAAATATTTATATCCAGGACGCGTTAAAACGTGTTCCTGGAATTGGTGATATTACTGCTTTGGGCAATGATTTTGGTATGCGTATCTGGCTTGAGCCGGAAAAACTTGCAGCCCTGCAAATTACACCTGCAGATGTTTCAGCCGCAATTAATGAGCAGAATTTACAAATAGCGGCCGGAACCATTGGTGGAAATCCGCAACCAAATCAACAGGCATTTGAATACAGCGTTTTGACGAACAGTCGCATTAACACTGTGGATCAATTTAAGAATATTATTGTTCGTACTAACCCGGCAACAGGAAATATTACTTACCTGAAAGATATTGCCAGAGTAGAATTGGGACAATTCAGTTATTCAAACAATGCGATGGTAAATGGTAAACCTGCTTCATTTTTGTTGATCTACCAGGCACCAAATGCAAATGCTTTGGAAACATATGACGGGCTGATGAAAGCTCTGCAAAATCTGAAAAAGACTTTCCCAAATGATGTTGATTACCTTCTTCCAATGGAAACGGTTACCGTTGTAAAAACATCAATTAGGGAAGTAGTTTTTACATTGTTGGAAGCACTGACGCTGGTGATCCTCGTAGTGTTTTTATTTCTTCAAAACTGGAGGGCAACGCTAATTCCGGTATTGGCGATTCCTGTTTCGTTAATCGGAACATTTATCTTTTTTATCCCATTTGATTTTACCATTAACACACTGACTTTATTCGCATTTGTACTGGCGATTGGAATTGTGGTGGACGACGCAATCATAGTAGTGGAGGCTGTTCAGCACAATATTGATCATTATAATTTGTCTCCTAAAGACGCAACGCGAAAAGCGATGAAAGATATTTCAGGACCGGTAATTGCCATCGCCCTCATCCTCGCTTCGGTGTTTATTCCGGTTGGATTTATTCCCGGCATCGTGGGCCGTTTATACCAACAATTCGCGATCACCATTGCCGTTTCTGTAATTATTTCTGCCTTTGTAGCATTATCTCTAACTCCGGCCTTATGTTCATTGATGCTCAGACATTCAAAAGATGAAAAAGCCAAAAGGGGTTTCCTGGAAAAATTCTTTTTTTCCTTCAATAACTGGTTCAGAAGAGTAACATCATCCTACACACGGGGTGTAGCGTATTGGATCAGGAAAACACCTTACGTTTTAATCATGCTGGTTGTAATGTTTGTCGGTTTATTTATTCTATTTAAAACAAAACCGACAGGCTTTATTCCTCCTGAAGATGAAGGCCGGCTGTACGTAACTTATGAACTTCCGGAAGCGGCGTCCACAACAAGAAGCATTGATATGCTTACCCAAATTATGGACACCTTACAAACAATTCCTGAAGTTGGTGTTGTAGGTGGATTAGCAGGATTAAATATTATTAGTTTTTCAAACAAGCCAAATGTCGGAACCATGTTTGTTTCGTTGAAACCGTGGGACGAAAGAAAAGGCAAAGCTCATAATGCTCAAAGTGTAATTGCTCAGATCATGAAGAAAACTTCCGGCATAAAGGAAGCGAGGATCCTGGCAATATCACCACCGGCGGTTCCGGGATTAGGACGAACTGCAGGATTTACTTTTGAATTGCAACAAACAACCAGTACAGACAATATCCAGGAATTTTCGCAGGTAGCAAACAATTTTATCGCGCAGGTAAATAAACGGCCGGAAATTGGTGGCGCTTATACTTTTTTTACTGCAAATACACCAAGCTACCAGGTAAATGTTGATCGTGAAAAAGCAAAACAATTGGGGGTAAATGTTGCAGATGTTTACACAACATTATCCACTTATCTTGGCAGCAGTTATGTAAATGATTTTACTTTATATGGAAGAAATTTTAAAGTGGTAACTCAGGCTGATAGTTCTTCGCGTTCATCAATAAGTGAAATCGGAAATTATTATGTAAAAAACAGGGAAGGAAATATGATTCCTTTAAGTTCATTAATTACTACTAAAGTAATTGAAAGTCCTTCGTTAATTTCTCATTACAATATTTATCGTTCTATTGAAATAAACGGAAGCGCCAAACAAGGCTACAGCAGTGGACAGGCGATAGATGCATTAAAAGAAACTGCGGCGAAATATCTACCCGCCGGATATGGTTATGAATTTTCAGGCATGAGTAGTGAAGAAATAAAAGCGGGTAACAAAACCGGGATGATCTTCGCCATTTCGATTGTCTTTGTATTCCTGTTTCTCGCCGCTTTGTACGAAAGCTGGTCTGTCCCATTTTCTGTTCTCTTTGCCGTACCGATCGGTGCGCTCGGATCTATCATTGCATTAAGTTTGTTGCCAAATTTGACAGATAATATTTATGCCCAGATTGGACTTATTACATTAATCGGCTTAGCAGCAAAGAATGCAATTTTAATTGTTGAATTTGCGAAAGAACGGGTTGACAGTGGCATGGATTTAATGAGGGCTACCATACACGCTGTGAAGCTTCGTTTACGTCCAATATTAATGACCTCACTGGCATTTATTCTTGGAGTTTTACCATTAGCGTTTGCTGCAGGCGCAGCTGCCGAATCGCGTAAAACCATTGGATGGACAGTGTTTGGAGGAATGTTGGCCGCAACTTCATTAGCAATATTTGTTGTGCCTGTTCTGTTCGTTCTGATTACACGATCTGCTTACGGAAAGAAAAAATTAGCAACATTAAAAGCGAATTACAATCCGGAAGAGCATGAAGATTTTGAAGAAGAAGAAAATGATGACTAATTTTCTTTTCATTGCAGAAAATGTAGTAAACAAAGGAATATAAGATTTTTATATCCGGTATTAGAAAGAATTTTTAACAAGTGAACAAATAGAAGGAATAGAAAATAAAATATTATTAATTATTCTTTTTATTCTTTCATCAGATGCTTGTCAAAGCCTAACTCAATGAGTTTTTCATAAGCTTTCCACACTTCTTCCGGAATCTGCTGGTAGATCTGAAAGCCTTTTTCAGGATATAATTTAATTCGCTGAAGGTCACCAATCATAATATTAATCACTCTTTCCATTAGAATTTCCGCAGTTGGATATTCTTCAAAAGAAATTTGCGGCGATGTTACCGATACGATTTTATTTGGCCAGTGTTTTTTAAAAGTTGCATAAGAACGACGTTCCATATAAGGCTTTTGCACCACAATAAAACTTTCCGGATTTAATCCTTTCTCAGCTAATAATTTTTGAGTATATAAAATATTTTCTCCTGTATTTGTAGAATTATTTTCAATTAAAATAGCTTCAGCAGGAACGCCTTTTTCAATAGCGACTGCCGCAAATTTATCCGCCTCTTTTTCCGTCCATATTTCCTGGGTAAAATTGCCGAGGCCGCCTGACATAATTACTATTGGCGCCATTCCCTCCAAATATAATTCCGCAGCTCTTTCCGGCACCCGCAAATCATGGCTTCCAAGAGCAAGAATGCAATCTGACTTTGCGACTGGGAGATTCATTTGATGATAATTCCAAACGATTTTACCTAAATGAAGAATTTCATTGTTCATTTCATTAAAAATTATCGCCAAATGTAATAAAAGAAAAAGAAATTATTCGGTAGTTAATCTAATGATTAAATCAATTGTATAATTAATAAAACTTTACTTAATTTTGAAAAGAATTAAATGATATTAAGTGGCAAAAAAAGTTAAGACGAACACAGATACTTCTACGGAAGAAAAAATAAAATCTGCTGCCCGGAAAGTATTTATGCAAAAAGGCTATGCTGCCACAAGAACCCGTGATATTGCTGAGGAGTCGGGAATTAATTTAGCCTTACTAAATTATTATTTCCGAAGCAAAGAAAAATTGTTTAATGAAATCATGATGGAAAAGATGCAGCAGTTTTTTGGAATTCTATTGCCTATTGTAAATGATCCAACAACGAAACTGGAAACGAAAATTGAATTAATTGTTGCGAATTATATCGACATGCTTTCTGCAAATCCCGATTTGCCTCTTTTTGTTTTGAGTGAAATGAAAGGACAATCAGGAAAAATAAAAAAAATTTTGCCGGTACAAAAAGTAACTGATAAAATAAGTTTTATAAAACAATTAAAAGAAAGAAGACCGGATATTAATCCCATGCATTTTTTCATGAATATTCTTGGAATGACAGTCTTTCCTTTTGTCGCGAAGCCGGCGTTAGAACTGATAGCAGCTACGAACAAAAATCAGTTGGAGGCAATGTTGCAGGAGAGAAAAAAACTAATTCCCGTGTGGGTAAAAGCAATGCTGAAAGCGAAATAATTTTTTTAAACTAAATTAATCAAATGATTAAAACAAATGAAAAATATTAAAATAATTTTCATAGCTTGTTCGCTGTTGATTGCTGTTTCAGCCAAATCACAATCAAATATGATTAGTTTGGACTCCTGCTATTTTTTAGCAAGAGAAAATTACCCGTTGATAAAACAACAGGAACTGATTGCAAAAACTTCAGAATATACTTTAAACAACATTTCTAAAGGATTTTTACCACAAATAAATATCAACGGGCAGGCAACTTATCAATCCGATGTAACACAGCTTCCAAAGAGCATTGCAGGTGTTCCGGTTTTGACAAAAGATCAATATAAGATTTATGCTGAAGTGGATCAGCCTGTATATGATGGCGGCGTTATTAAAGCACGAAAAAAAATTGAAGAAGCAAGTTCAATTGTTGATCAGCAGAAATTGCAGGTAGAATTATATAAGTTAAAAGACAGGATTAATCAATTGTACTTTGGGGTTTTATTGATAGATGAACAACTGAAACAAAATCAATTAATGAAGAATGATATTCGGTTGGGGCTTGATAAAATAAATGCTCAAATAACGAATGGCACTGCCCTGCGCAGCAATGCCGATATTTTGAAAGCAGAACTTTTAAAAGCAAATCAGCAAACTGTTGAACTGAATTCAAGCCGCAAAGCTTTTACAGATATGCTTGGTTTGTTTGTCAGCAAGGAATTAAATGAAAATACCGTTTTTATAAAGCCAAAAAATATAATTCCTGCAAGTGAAATAAAACGACCGGAATTATTAATGTTTGATTATCAAAATAAATTATTCAATGCACAAAAAAATTTGCTTACAGCAACAAACCGGCCTAAGCTGAGTTTTTTTGCTCAGGTAGGTTTTGGCAAACCGGCGTTCAATATTTTGAGTAATAATTTCGATCCTTTTTACATCGGCGGATTGAGATTACGTTTCCCTATAAGCGGTTTTTATTCTCTTAAAAATGATCGTGCATTAATCGACATCAGCAATAAAAATATTTCTGTGCAAAAAGAAACATTTTTATTCAATACCAATATTGCGCTAAAGCAGCAAAATGCCGCTATTGCTAAGTTCCGGCAGTTTATAACGAGTGACGATGAAATAATTCTTTTAAGAACAAACGTGAAGAAGGCTGCTTTGGCACAGTTGGAAAATGGAGTCATTAATTCAAGCGATTATTTGCGTGAGGTAAATGCAGAAGACAACGCCCGCCAGAATAAAATCTTGCATCAGATCCAATTATTGATGGCTGAATACAATGAAAAAAATACGATAGGGGAATAAAAATAAGTGGAGTAAAAGAACAAATAACCGGATTTTATATTCAGTATAAAATGAAATAGAAAATGAAAAAAGACATTTTAATTCAAATCTTAAAATTATTTATCGCAATATTTTTATTGCCATTCATCTTTTCATCGTGTAAAAATAATAAAGATGAATATGATGCTTCCGGCACGTTTGAAGCTACGGAGACCATTGTTTCCGCAGAAGCAAACGGAGTTATTAAATCATTTAAAATTCATGAAGGGCAAATATTAGATTCAGGACAACAGGTTGGTTATATTGACACAACGCAACTTTATTTAAAAAAGAAACAATTGGAAGCGCAGGTGAAAGCAATGGGTTATAAACTTCCGGATATTTCTGCTCAAACAGCGCAATTCGAACAACAGGTTGCAGTAACGCAAAGCAGGCTAGATCATCTTTTGAAAGAAAAAAAACGAACTGAAAATTTAGTAAAAGCAGATGCAGCGACGCCTAAGCAATTAGACGACATTAACGCAGAAATCGAAACAGTAAAGCAACAAATAAAGGCAATTTATAAACAAGGTGAGGCGGAAACTTCAGCTTTAAAAACACAGCGTTCAGGAATATCTGCAGATGTTTCGCCATTATATATTCAAATTGAACAACTGAATGATCAATTGCAAAAATCAAAAATTATTAATCCGTTAAAAGGAACAGTTCTAACAAAATTTGCTGAAGAAGATGAAATGGCAACAATTGGGAAACCGCTTTATACAATTGCAAATCTGTCCAATATTATTTTACGCGCATATATAACCGGCGGGCAGTTTTCGTCAATTAAATTAGGGCAAAAGGTAACAGTTTTAGTAGATGATGCAGCAAACAATTCAAGGCAATATGAAGGAACAATAGAATGGATCAGCAACCAGGCGGAGTTTACTCCAAAAACCATTCAGACAAAAGATGAAAGGGCGAATCTTGTTTATGCCGTAAAAATCAGGGTAAAAAATGATGGCACTCTAAAAATTGGAATGTATGGAGAAGTAAAATTTATTTGATAATGGAAAGTTGACAGTTGACAAGTATTAATGGACGATAAAAACAAATAAAATGGAGAATGCAATTGTTCATAAATCTTACTCTTTATCTGTCGATCTAATTAGAAGATGGTAACAGCTAATAACTTAGTAAAAAGTTACGCGGGAAAAAATAAAGTTCCTGCTGTTGATCATGTTTCTTTTTCAGTAAATGAAGGAGAAATATTTGGATTGATCGGCCCGGATGGAGCAGGAAAAACAAGTATTTTCCGGATACTCACAACGTTATTGTTACCTGATGAAGGAAGCGCGACTGTAGCGCGTTTTGATGTGGTAAAAGATTATAAACAAATCAGAAATATAATTGGATATATGCCGGGCCGGTTTTCTTTGTACCCGGATTTGAGCGTGGAAGAAAACTTGAACTTTTTTGCTACAGTTTTCGGAACAAGCATACAGGAAAATTACAACCTTATCAAAGAAATTTACGTGCAACTTGAACCGTTTAAAAAACGCAGGGCGGGAAATCTTTCGGGTGGCATGAAACAAAAACTGGCTTTGTGTTGCGCGCTTATTCATAAACCAACGGTACTTTTTTTAGATGAACCAACCACCGGAGTTGATCCTGTTTCAAGGAAAGAATTTTGGGAAATCCTGAAGCGTTTAAAAGCGCAAGGTATAACAATCCTTGTGTCCACGCCATATATGGATGAAGCGGTTTTATGTGATAGAATCGCCCTAATTCAAAATGGAAAAATTTTATCGATTGATACGCCTGCACTTATTTCCGCATCTTATCCTGATAAATTATTTGCAGTTAAGGCAAACAAGATGTCAACGTTATTAAAAGCACTTTCGGAATTTCCGGAAAAAGAAGCCAGCTATGCGTTCGGTGAATATGCACATGTAGCTGCAAAAAAAGATGAACCGGAGTTTGAAAATAAATTAAAAAAGTATTTAGAAAATCAACGAATTGAAAATGTAGAGATTAAAGAAATAACTGCAACAATCGAAGATAGTTTTATAAAATTATTGAAATAAAAAAATGGCAGAAGTAGTTATTAAAACACATAAGCTGACGAAGCGTTTTGGTAATTTTATTGCCGTCAACGAAATCTCATTTGAAGTTTATAAAGGAGAGATTTTCGGCTTTCTTGGAGCAAACGGAGCTGGCAAAACTACTGCCATGCGCATGTTGATCGGATTATCCAAACCAACCTCGGGAAGTGCTGCTGTTGCTGGGTTTGATGTCTATAAACAAACAGAGAACATTAAAAAGAATATCGGTTATATGAGTCAGAAATTTTCGTTGTACGAAGATCTGACTGTGCTGGAAAATATCAGCTTTTATGGAGGGATTTATGGATTAACCGATACAGAAATCAAAACAAAAAGTGATCAATTGGTTACAGAACTGGGTTTGCAAAACCAGGCAACAAAATTGGTAGCCTCATTGCCCTTGGGATGGAAACAAAAGCTTTCATTTTCAGTTGCGTTATTGCATGAACCTAAAATAATTTTTCTCGACGAACCTACAGGTGGAGTTGATCCGTTGACGCGAAGACAATTTTGGGATTTGATTTATGCTGCTTCTGATGAAGGTGTTACCATTTTTGTAACGACACATTATATGGATGAAGCTGAATATTGTAACCGCATTTCTATTATGGTTGATGGCAAAATAGAAGCTTTGGATTCGCCACAAAACCTCAAAAAGCAATTGAACGCGAATTCAATGGATGAAGTTTTTTATGAATTAGCGCGGGGAGCAAAACGCAGCGAATAAAGGATAGAAAAATGAAACAGTTTTTAGCATTTGTAAAAAAAGAATTTTATCATGTACTGCGTGATAGAAGAACGCTGCTCATTTTATTCGGAATGCCCATTGCGCAAATTCTCATTTTTGGTTTCGCCCTGACTAACGAAGTAAAAAATGAAAAAATACTGATCATTGATAATGCCAAGGACATCGCATCACAGCGCATCATTTCAGAAATAGCAGCAAGCAAATACTTTCAAATTGAAAATTCTGTAACTGATCCCAACCAAATTGTTCAGGATTTTAAAAAAGGAATTATTCGCGTCGCGCTTATATTTCCGGCGAATTTTAATAAGGATTTGATGCATCTTCATAAAGCGCAACTTCAGATTATTGCTGACGCTTCAGATCCAAATCTCGCCACTACACTAACTAATTATATTTCTGCTATAATCCAGGATTATCAATCTAATTTAAATCAAACTTATGACATTCCGCTTCGCATTATTCCGGAAGTAAGAATGCTTTATAATCCTGAATTGAAAGGAGCGCCAAATTTTGTTCCGGGAGTTATGGCTTTGGTGCTAATGCTAATCTGTGTATTGATGACGGCAATTTCGATCGTGAAAGAAAAAGAAACCGGCACGATGGAAATATTATTGGTCTCTCCTTTCAGACCGGCGCTGGTAATCGTGTCAAAAGCGGTCCCGTATTTACTTTTGTCATTAATAAATGTAGCGACAATTCTTTTATTAAGCGTCTTCGTTTTGAAGGTTCCCGTCAGGGGAAGCGTTTTATTATTATTTGCAGAAAGCACTTTATTTATCGTCACCTGTCTCACACTTGGAATTTTTATTTCTATTAAAACAAACACACAACAAGTGGCGATGTTGGTATCATTAATGGGAATGTTATTGCCCACAGTGCTTTTCAGCGGTTTTATGTTTCCGATTGAAAATATGCCGGTCGCGTTGCAGGTTTTTTCTAACATAATTCCATCAAAATGGTATTACATTATTGTAAAATCAATCATGATAAAGGGCGTTGGTTTTTCTATGATATGGAAAGAAACCCTGGCACTCGTCGCAATCACTTTATTTCTGTTTTTTATCAGTATAAAAAGCTTTAAAATCCGGATGGCATGAGGACAATAAAATTTTTATTACGAAAAGAATTTAAACAAATATTTCGCAACAAATCTATACTGGCAATGATTATCATCATGCCAATAATGCAATTATTGATCTTACCATTGGCTGCAAATTATGAAGTGAAGAATATTAATTTATCTGTTGTTGATCATGATCATTCTTCTTATTCTCAAAAATTAATTTCAAAAATAACTGCTTCCGGATATTTTAAATTGCAAGCTTATAATTCTTCTTTTGAAGATGCTTTTCATTTAATTGAGACTGATAAAGCAGATTTGATATTGGAAATTCCGCAAGGCTTTGAGCGAAATTTAATCCGTAAAAATGAGCAGAAAGTTCTTATTGCTGTAAATGCAATTAATGGAACAAAAGCGAATTTAGGCGGCTCTTATTTATCAAAAATCATCAGGAATTATAATGATGAAATTCGACTGCAATGGCAACGCTTATCTTCATACAATCCAGTGCCGCTAATAGAAATCACTTCATCGAACTGGTTTAATTCCTTTTTAAATTATGATATTTTTATGGTGCCGGGAATTCTTGCAATCCTGGTAACAATGGTGGGCGGGTTTCTTACCGCGTTAAATATTGTAAAAGAAAAAGAGGCAGGAACAATTGAACAAATCAATGTTACTCCAATCAAAAAACAATATTTTATTTTGGGAAAATTAATTCCGTTTTGGATTCTGGGAAACATTGTTTTTACTATTGGCTTATTGATTGAATGGTTGGTTTACGGAATTATTCCTTTGGGAAGCTTGTTGGTATTATATGGTTTTATCTGGTTGTACCTTTTGGCAATTCTTGGTTTCGGATTGCTCGTTTCCACTTATTCCAATACACAACAACAGGCAATGCTGATCATGTTTTTTTTTATGATGATCTTTATTTTAATGGGTGGCTTATTTACGCCAATAAACAGTATGCCCGAATGGGCGAAAATAATTTCCAGGTTCAACCCGGTAAGTTATATGATTGAGGTGATGCGCATGGTAATTTTAAAAGGAAGTGGATGGAAAGATATCTTTCCGCAATTATGGAAAATACTCTTATTCGCCGTCGTACTAAATAGCTGGGCGATTTTAAATTACAGGAAAACAACTTAATCCTAAATTAACTTTCGGGTATACATCAACGTTATGTTCATAGTAGATAAACAAATTCAGGCATTTTAATTCAATATTGTTAACTTTCAATAGTAAGCGAACTTTTTTACAGATTTCTCTTATTAAAAAAATTAAAAATAGTAAACATACTATCTTATCCGATCGTTAATTTACTATTTAAGTAGTAAATACATTACTTGTAAAAAAAGGCAATAGTGCGCTTGTGCAGTGTCTTATCGCGGTATATCTTTGTTCCAGAAGTTGATTGATGTTCAACAAACATTAATCAGAAATCCAAATCCATTGAAAAGAAACCATTTCCTTTAATCCGGGAAAAACCGAATAAATCCGATATCAGTCAACTTCTTTTTTTTATTAATTCAGTGTCCTTGAAAAATAATATTTATCCTATGAAAACCGGCCTGAAAACTGGCCTAAAAAATTAACCTGAGAAACATTGACCCACAGGAGAATTTAATTAAACTTCCGTAATAAAATTGCGGAAGTTTTTTTTTCAAGCGTTTAAACGATTGAGTTAGTATTAAAAAAGGCAGCGGAAACGCTGCCTGTTTTAATAAATTTACTGCAAACCTATAAGCCGGATTTTGTATTCCGTTTGGCAACGGAAGGTTATCATTTATCTGGCTGTTACATTACTGTAACAATCTTGCTGCCTACCCTTCAGCATCGGACGAGCAGCCCTCAAGCGCTGATATACGTGGCATTGCAGTACACAAGGTTTACCCATAATTACAATTACTTATAATTATCGTAAGCTTTTACCTCACGTTTTCACCCTTTCCGTTTCCAAAAAATTGGAAGAGGATGGTTATTTTCTGTGGCACTTTCTTCCGGATATAGATCCGGACCGGCTATTAACCGGTGTGTTGCTCTATACTGTCCGGACTTTCCTTCCCGGCTTTCGCCGAGACGATAACCCGGTTTGCAGTAAAACCAAAGTTACCAATTTTATAATAGCAGAAATAACGGGGTTAATATTGAAGGAAAATTTCTGTGGCGCCAAAGCCAAAATTATGATGATATTGATTGGCAAAAGTCCGCACTTCCTTTTTTGTTTTTAAAATCTCGTGAATTTCATCACGAAGTTTGCCGGTACCTATTCCGTGAATTACAATAAGATTGGGCTGACGATGAGCAACAGCAAGGTTATAATATTTTTCAAAATTATTGAGTTGAATAGTAAGAATTTCGAAATTGCTCAGGCCTTTCCAATTGTCGGTTAATTTTTCAATATGCAGATCAATTACAGAACGGGCAGGCTCTATCATTTGTTTCGTTTTTAAAATATCATAGAGTTGACCGTGAGAATTTTGATAATCCGGAATCAGTTCTTCAGTTTTATCAGGGTAATTTTCAAAAAGCAAGAAAGAAAATGTCGGCTCATTTTTTAATTTCATTTCCTCAATCTTCTGGAATAATTGTTTTGCTTTTATTTTAAATGATGTTTCAAAATGAACTGCTTTCTTCTTATGAGGATTTGTAAGAGAAAAGTCAAATTCAAACCTGGGGGCGTCGTTCATTTCTTCAAAGGGAATATCATGAAGATAAAATTATTTAAAAGCCGCAACAGTATTGGTTAAATGAAATTCAGAAGCGCCTTTAAATTTAATTTGATAAATAAAATCATACGATTCGAATGTTTGATTTAGCAGGTAAATCTTAAATTTTTCCACTACATCTTCATCAAAAATATCTTTATTAAAAAGCGGCAAAAAAGACAACCACACTCCGGAATGAACCTGATATTTCTTTCTCGTTTCTTCTTTTTTTAAATTATCAATATAAAGTTTTTCTTTTTTAGGAAAGGCAATTTTTTTTTCCGTAAATCTTTTAAAATAAGGGAAATCAATCTGATCGATATAAACCGGAAACCGAGTTCCATTTACATCTACTAACACCATTTCACTGTCAATTATTTCAACAACTTCGCCCTCTTCCTGAGAATGCAAAAGCAAAATAATATCTCCATCCTGGAATTTCATTTACCAAAGGTAGCTTCTTTGAAAGTTAAAAAACAGGCAATGAAAATGTAAACATGCTAGTTTGCACAGTAAAGTTAAAAAGATAAAACAGCAGCACTGTCGCCGCATTTTCTCTTTTATTTATTATCGTTGTTTTTTCTTTTCTTTTTCAAATAAAAATCACGGTAAATAAAAATGGCGATAATAACCATGATAACAAACGCGATACTGATGCCTGTAAAGACCATTCTTTTTCTTTTTATAATTCTAAAAATATATTCAATAAATCAACAATTATGTTGCCAGAATAAAAATAGCTAAAGAATGATGCTCCATTAAAACTTCCTGTTCTTTTTATATCTGAATTGGGGAAAAAGCATCGGCACATTCAGAATATAATCTTCATAATTTTTGCCAAACTCTTTTTTTAATTTTTTTTCTTCAAAAGAAATACCGATAAAAATATAAAGCGTTAATAATAAGGCTGCGATTAAATTATTCAATAGCGGGAATACAAAAAATAATCCCCAGACAAATAAAATAGTACCGGCATATAAAGGATGTCGAAGAAAGCGATGAATACCGGTAACTTTCAATTCTGATACCGGTTTTGCTGTAAAAATTGATCTTACTCCGCTCAACAACATAAAGTATTTTTTTATTGAAATACCCATAATTTTCGCTCCCGGCACGATCAGAAAAAGGACAGCAATATATTTTATCAGAGATGATTTTATGAGAACCGGACTTTTAAAAGAATACTGAAAATATAATAACGCGATTAAAGTAATTGTAGCAAAAATCGAGTAGGCAAGCCTATAATAACGAAAATATTTTTCCAGTTCTTTTTCAAAAAAAACCTTTACTGAAGTTGCCGCCAGAACGCTGTGGACCGAATAATATAAAATCCAAAAAATTATGAGCAGTAAATGATTCAAAGTTGAAAATTGAACTCTCAAAGTTAAATCATCTGCACTAAGCTTCCTGTATCAATGTTTTAACTATTAACTTTCAATTTCTTCTTTCTTGTTCCTTCAATATTTGGTAAAAATCCTGTTATGATGCCAATTAACGGAAGAAAAGAACAAATGTGAAACACGTATAAAATACTGGTTTTATCAGCAAGATCTCCCAATAAAGCCGAACCGATTCCGCCCATCCCAAAAGCAAATCCAAAAAATAATCCGGATACTAAACCGATTTTTCCGGGAATTAGTTCCTGTGCATAAACCAGGATTGCAGAAAATGCAGAAGATAAAATAAGACCAATCGGAATTACTAATACAACCGTCCAAAACAGATTAGCATAAGGCAATAATAAAGCAAAAGGCGCCGTTCCTAAAATAGAAAACCAAATAACATATTTGCGTCCGAACCGATCGCCTAAAGGGCCGCCAATCAACGTTCCGCCTGCAACAGAAAACAGAAATACAAACAGGCAAATCTGTGAAGTTTGTATGCCGACATGAAATTTATTTATCAGGTAAAATGTAAAATAGCTGGTAAGACTGGCGAGATAAAAATATTTTGAAAAAATTAAAACAAGTAAAATAGAAACGGAAAAAGCGACTTTTCTTTTAGAAAATGAAGGATGCAAAACGTGCACTTTTTGTTGTTGCTTTAATCTTCTTTTAATCACATATTCTTTATACCAATTTCCAACCTTTGTCAAAACAAAAATGGCTAATAAAGCAATTAATGAAAACCAGGCAATGCTTGTTTGTCCGTGAGGTACAATAATCCAGGCGGCAAGTAACGGACCAATAGAGCTTCCCAGATTTCCACCTAATTGAAAAATAGATTGCGCCAAACCCGGTTGAATCCCTGCAGCAGCATGCGCCATTCGTGAAGATTCAGGATGAAAAATAGATGAGCCGATACCGATTAAACCAACTGAAACAAGCACCAGGTGAAAGTTGTGAGACATCGACAAAACGATCAGCCCGGTTAACGTAAAAGCCATTCCCGTCGCCAGCGAGTATGGCTGGGGTTTTCGATCAGTATATAACCCTACAAACGGTTGTAGCAAAGAAGCAGCCATTTGAAAAGTAAAAGTAATTAGTCCGACCTGCGCAAAGGATAAATGATAATTACTTTTTAAAATAGGATAAATAGCTGGAATTAAAGATTGAATCGTATCATTTAATAAATGCGAAAAACTGATGGCAAATAATATCGGATAAACTGTTTTTTCAAGCTTGCTTTCTAATGTTACGGATGGGTTCATTTTCGAATTTAAAAACTGCAAATTTAGAACAACACAAGGCAGAAATAAAAAGGAAATCAAAAATGTTTTTGAATATCTACGCTAAATAACTGACAGTAAACAAAGATTTAAATGATATTTTTATATAGTTATAAAGGCAAAAACGTTTTATAGTAAACAGGCTTTTAATGAATATTTCTTATTCACAAATCTGCCATTTTCATTTTTGATTTTTGAGCAACCTGATTTGTTAGATATTTTCATCTGGCAAGCAAATTGTGGTTTTTTTTAAAAAATTATTTGCCATGTACCCATTATATAATTTAAAAGATTTAGATCCGTTGCTGGAAGATATTGGCAACCGGCCGGTTGTAATGTTGGGTGAAGCATCGCATGGAACCCACGAATTTTATACATGGCGGGCACGTATTTCCAGGAGATTGATTGAAGAGAAGGGATTTAACTTTATTGCTGTAGAAGGCGACTGGCCTGATTGTTACAAAATAAACCGGTATATCAAAGGGTATAAAGATGCAGGTGATAATATAGAAAATATTTTGAAAGATTTTGATCGGTGGCCAACATGGATGTGGGGAAACTGGGAGGTAGCAGGCCTTGCGGAGTGGCTGCGCGAGCACAACAAAAATTTATCGGCAGATAAAAAAGTCGGCTTTTACGGATTGGACGTTTACAGCCTTTGGGATTCTATGAAAGCGATGATGCATTACCTGGAAACTGAAGATCCGCAGGCGGCCCAATCCGTAAAAAAAGCGATCCAATGTTTTGAACCTTTTAATGAAAATGAACAACAATATGCCCGGTATACTTTGAATGATTCGGGTTGCCGTGACCAGGTTTTAGCACTTTTAAAAGAGATTCGTTTGAAAGCGCAATTTTTAGATGGAGATCGGGAAGCAGGATTTAATACAGAACAAAATGCAATAATAGCGGTGAATGCAGAAAAATACTATCGTGCCATGATCAGCTTTGACAATGAAAGTTGGAATGTGAGAGACAGGCATATGATGGAAACTTTAGACCGCCTGATGAAATTTCATGGCACGAATGCTAAAGGAATCGTTTGGGAACATAATACACACATCGGTGATGCAAGAGCAACAGATATGAGCCGGGCAGGAATGGTAAATATTGGTGAACTGGCACGAGAGAAGTACGGGGAGGAAGACGTATATCTGGCAGGCTTTGCAAGTTATCAAGGTACTGTAATTGCCGGAGAAGAATGGGGCGCTCCTATGGAAGAAATGGAGGTGCCGGAAGCAAAAAAAGGAAGCATTGAAGAAAGGTTACATGAAGAAAGTGACAAGAACCGTTACCTCCTTTTTGATAAAGAAATAAAGGAAGAATATTTTAATAAAATTCCTCATCGGGCGATAGGAGTTGTATATGATCCGGCGATGGAAAAATATGGAAATTACGTTCCTTCACTTCTTCCACAGCGCTATGATGCTTTGCTGTTTCTTGATCAGACACAGGCTTTGCATCCATTGCCTTTGCATGTTGATAGAAAGAAAGTCCCTGAAACTTTTCCTTCAGACTTCTAATTTTTGTAAAAAGGTGCTATGGACACGGATTGGCAAATTGCATTCCGGTAAGCATTTTACTTTTTACTCCTTTTTTCTGAATCAAAACTTTGAACTTATTTCCCATGTCAACTAATAATTTGTTTATCTGAAAAATTAAATCTTTATTGCTTTCTTCCGCCTTTTCCATCTCTAATTTTCTCAGATAATTCATTAATCCCAATGAACGTAAAAAATTTGACTGTGAAGTAAAACCGCAACATTCTAAACCGAATTTTTCTCCCCAATGCACAAGGGCAGAAAAATTTACATGGGCTGTAATGTCCTGCTCGCCTATATTAGAATAAGGTGAATAATTTACTTCATGTCCCTTATAAGAAGTAAGCGTACCAGAGCTTCGTTTTTCGCTATAATATTCACTCGATGAAAAACCATAATCAATCGTAAGAACAAATCCGGAAGTTAAGCTGCCGGAAATTTCCTTAATCCAATTGATTGCTGCAAGATTTATTTCTGTGCAATAATCTTTTGGTAAAATAATATTTTGTTCGCTTAGATAGCTTTTCAATTCTTCATTTGCCGGCTTCAATATCTCAGTAAAATCATTTTCAAAATCTACATAAACTTCCATCAATTGTTCTTTCATCACCACTTTATGAACCGGAAAATTATCGAGCAATTCATTCGATAAAACACATCCGTTTATTTCACCTATTTCATTTATAGAATTATACCAATTCACTTTTTCAGGCAACAAACCCTTCTGCCTTTGCCGCATCATTTCTCCCTTTTCAATAATACAATAATTTAGCTCATTATATAACTCAGCATTATTTTTTAGAAAATAAAGAATGTCAAAACAAAGAGCTCCTGTACCTGCTCCGTATTCAACAATAGTAAAAGGTTGTTTATCGAGCAAGTACCACATTTCTTCTAACTGCTTCCCGATAATTTGCCCGAACAAAGAACTTAAAACCGGACTGGTATAATAGTCTCCATCTTTTCCAATTTTATTCGTTGGTGAATTGTAATATCCAAGTGAAGGAAAATAGAGCGCCATATCCATGAAATCATGGAAGGAAACCGGGCCTTCATTTTTTATTTTTAATTTTATAATCTCCGTAAGTGACATTCACGAAATGTATTAAAAAAAACGTAGCCCTTTTGAGGGCTACCTTTGGTAAGCTTCATTTCTTAATTCCTTTCGTCAGCATTACCTGTTTCAAGTTATGTGGGTATAATCTCAGCTTTTTTCAAACACCCCTGTAAGAAATAGTTTTTACCAATTAATCGTATAGTAATTTTCATGCCAGCTTTTTTATAGTTCAGTATAAAACAAAAAAACAACAATGCTGATTTATTTCCCCTTTTATTAACTATTCTGGGAAAAAAGTTCAAAAATTAAATCTTTGAAGAGTCCATTTTGAATCGATTCAATACTCTATGCTGGCATGATTATTTCAGCGGGTCAAAAACAAAAGTTTTTATTACTTCCGCTATATTTTTCATTTAACAACGCATGTCCTTAATAAAATACGCGCAAAAGCGTTCATTCGATAAAACACCTGAACCGCTGGGAGGCAAGCCTTCGGGCAACGAATTGCGTTTTGTAGTTCAAAAACATCATGCATCACATCTGCATTATGATTTCCGATTAGAAATGGAAGGCGTTTTAAAAAGCTGGGCCGTGCCAAAAGGTCCTTCGATGAATCCGGCTGATAAACGACTTGCGATGATGGTAGAAGATCATCCCTGGGATTATAGAAATTTTGAAGGAATTATTCCGGAAGGATATGGCGCCGGAACGGTGATCGTCTGGGATGAAGGAACGTATGAACCGGCTGAAAAAAAGAAAACAAAAAAGGAAAATGAAAAATCGCTGATGCATCATTTATACCAGGGATCAATTTCATTTATACTGAACGGAAACAAACTAAAAGGAGAATTTACTTTGGTAAAAACAAACGAACGCGGAGAGAATGCTTGGCTTTTAATAAAGAAGAATGATGAGTATTCGTCTACAGAAGATATCACAAAAAAAGACAAATCTGTTTTATCACAAAAAACACTTGAGGAGGTAAAAGCGAATCCGGCAAAAGAATGGGAAAGTGGTCGTGCGAAGAAAGCTGAATCTTTACATGAAACACCGGAAAATCGAAATGAATCAGAGCTTTTAAATCTTTTGAAGAAAGGAGAAAAAACAGCGTTTTTATCAGGAATAAAACCGATGTTATGCACGCTTATAAAAGAACCTTTTGATGATCCTGAATTTTTATACGAAGTAAAATTAGATGGCTTCCGGATCGTCGCTTATGTAAAAAAAGGAAAAGTAACTTTAAGTTCAAGAAGCGGCTTGAATTATACAAAAAATTATCCTTCGGTTGTAAAAGCTTTATCAGCCTTGGATTTCGATGTAATTCTGGATGGTGAACTTGTAGCACTGAATGAGGAAGGCAAGCCCGACTTCGATGCATTGCAACAAAATAAGGGCGAAAATCCTTTGGTATTTTATGTCTTTGATATTCTCTGGTGCAAAGGTTATAAGCTCATGGATCTTCAATTAACTGAACGAAAAGAAATTCTTTCTAAAGCCATTATTTTCAATGATACCATAAAATATAGTGACGATTTTCATGAAGGGAAAGCCCTTTTTGAGTTGATAAAAAAGCAGGAAATGGAAGGAATTGTGGCAAAAAGAAAGGACAGCAAATATGAACCGGGCAAACGCACCAAAAATTGGCTGAAACTTCCAACAGAAAAAAGACAGGAGTTTGTAATTGGCGGCTGGACAGAATCCGACAGTGCTGCTCCATTTGCGTCACTCCTTTTTGGTTATTATGAAAATGGAAAATTAATATACCAGGGTCATGCCGGTGGTGGATATAAGGGCAAACAAAAGGAAAAAATAAAACAAAAGTTAGAACCACTTGAAATAAAAGAAAGTCCTTTTTCGAATAAAGTAGATACGGATAGAAAAGTACATTTTGTAAAACCGGAACTAGTAGCAAACATAAAATTTTCCACTTACACCAGTTCCGGAAAGATCAGGAAGCCAGCTATTTTCCTCGGCTTCAGGGAAGATAAAAAACCTCAGCAGGTTGTAGAAGAAAAACCTTTGCCATTGGACGAAATAGAAAATAACTCAGAAAACGAAAACAAAAAAACTGCAACGGATAGTAACTGGCGCATACTGAAAAATGAAAAAATAAACAGCAGCGATACCTTCAACATTGGCGGGAAAGATCTTCTAATAACGAATGTGGAAAAAGAATTGTGGCCAGGAATTACAAAAGCACATTTAATAGAATATTATCATTCAGTTGCTCCGTATATTCTGCCTTATTTAAAAGACAGGCCGGAATCTTTACACATTAAAAATATCAGGCCCACTGCGCCCGGGCTTTATATAAAAGACATGGAAGGCAATCAGCCAAAATGGGCTAAAATCTTTTCTACACCGAGAAAGCATCCAAAAAAAGGAAAACGAAATAAAATCGATTATCTGGTATGTAACGATGAAGCTACCTTGCTTTATATGGTGAATCTTGGATGCATTGACATCAATCCATGGACATCAAGAATTGAAAATTATTTAAAACCGGATTTTATTATTATTGATCTTGATCCAACTGATGAAGATTTTAAAAAAGTAATTACAACTGCATTGGCAGCAAAAGAAATTTTTGATAAATTAAAGATAAAAGCATTCCCGAAGACATCCGGTAAAACCGGCATGCATTTTTTTATTCCCTGTGAAGGATTTTCATTTCCTGAAGCAAGAAAGATTGCAGTTGTTGTATGTAAAGAAATAAATAATCTGGTACCGGATATCTCAACGACAGAAAATACAATTTCAAATCGCGGCGATAAACTTTTTATTGACTACAATCAAAATGATGAAGCAGATACGGTTGCTGCGGTATATAGTGTAAGACCTGCCCCTACTCCAACGGTTTCCACGCCGCTGGAATGGAAAGAGATAAATGAAAAGCTGGATCCAGAAAGTTTTAATGTGTATAATATTCTCCAGCGGATTGAAAAAAAAGGGGATTTATTTGCGCCAGTAAACGAAGAAAAAATAAAAAAAAACAATTCCAAAATTTTACAAAAACTTATTTGAATTAAATACCCTTTGCATTAAGAAAAAACAATTCACGATAAATCAAACCTTTACGTAGATTCTTCTTTTATTCAGCCACCAGCCAATACTCCAGCAAATGAGCATGTAAAAAATGGCAAACAAAAATGATCCGAAAGGCCCGGGAGAAACAACCTGGAAAACAGTTCGGTTGATGTAATTAAACAAGCTTTCTGTGGGGCTTACATGTACCATAAAAAGCACGACCACTAAAAGCTCTGAAAGGATGTAAATAAACAATGGATTTCTGCCGAAGATTTCAAAAAAGCCTGACCAGTGAAAAACGTTCCACTTTTTCATTTCAAGAATATAAATGAGTGCAGAAATAATGATGAGATCAAGTCCTGAAGTAACTAACACAAATGGACTACTCCATAATTTTTTATTGATTGGAAAAACCAGGTTCCAGCATAATGCAATAAAAATAAACAACGCGCCGACCAGCATCAGTTTGGATAGACATTCAAATGTTTTTCCTTTTTCCTGGATAAATTTTCCTGCAAAAAAACCTATGACCACATTTACAATTGCGGGCAAAGTTCCCAGCCATCCTTCCGGATCAAAAGGAATTCCTTCGCCATGATACAAATGATTATTCCCCATCAAAAATTTATCTAAATATAGCCCTGCGTTCCCTGACAAGCTCAAAGGTTGTGAAGGATTTCCAAAAACAAGAAGCAACAGCCAATATCCTACCAATAGCAGTATGCTTACGATAACTACTTGTTTGGAAGATAAATAGTGAACCAATAAAGAACCAAAAAAATAACAAAGCGCGATGCGCTGAAGAACGCCCATGATCCTGGTATTTGCGATCGGAGCACCAATAATTTCTCCCGCGTTATTAAGCCGGAAAAATGGAAACCAGTACATCAGATAACCAATTAAAAAAATCAAAATAGTGCGTTTGATTATTTTTCCAAGGAAAGCGGAATTTCCCATTTGATTGTATTTTTTGAAAGAAAAGCTCATTGCGTTTCCAACGGCAAATAAGAAAGAAGGAAAGACAAGATCGGTAGGTGTGAATCCGTGCCAGGTAGCGTGTTCAAGCGGCGGATAGGGATTAGCTCCACTTCCCGGTGTATTGACAATGATCATAAAACAAATGGTCATTCCTCTAAAAACATCTAATGCTGTGAAGCGCTCTTTTAATGAATTCATGATTGAAGAATTATTTTTTTAAGAAAAAATCACCGGTCAGTTATTTTGGAATTAATTATCGATTGTCCATCGGGAGTAAACATTACTATTCCTTCCTTTTTTTGCAAGATGTTATTTGAGTCCAGATATTCAATGTCTAAAGAATAGCGGACTTGTTTTTGAAAATTTGAATCAGATTGAGTTTCAATTGTATCTTCTTTAAAACCAGTGACGTCATAGGCACGTGGGCTGTGAAGTTGATTTTCAATTGCATCTTTTGCCATAATTTGTCTTTTATCACGATCAAAGCGATGATTTTCGCAGGAAAAAAACATTGGGGCGAAAAAGATAATAAGAAAAAGCTTCTGCGGCAATTTCTTAACAATTAAATTTTTTCTCAAGAGTAATAGTTTTAAGTTTTTTTTCAATCAAACACGGTAAAATTAATTGGAGAGAACTGTAAATGTCATTATAAAACGCAAATCAAAAGCAGTTTAAAAATAATAATTATTATCAAATCTAATTAATTTATAAATAGATTTTTTATTTTTTGCTTCCCATCACTTTTATCAATTTTCTCTTTTCTCTTGTTTTCAAAAACCGTTATTTTTACCACTAATCTTTTTATATGGGACCAGTGGCAGAAAATATTAAAACGTTTTTTGAAAGTTTCAATTCTGAAGAAATTATCAGCATTGAAAAACTTCCCAAGTCAGGCGGCGACCGCATTTATTTTCGCATCACAACGGGCAATAATTCCTACATCGCTACCTATAATGAAAACGTGAAAGAAAGCGAAACATTTTTATATTTTACCAATCATTTTTCAAAAATAAATGCGCCAGTTCCGCAAATATATTTTACCTCAGAAGATCGTAGGATGTATATTCAACAAGACTTTGGGCCGGTTTCTTTATTAAATGAGTTAGAAAAATATGGGGAAAACGAATACGTTTTTTCTTTGTTTCAAAAAAGCTTAAAAGCGCTCGGGTGGCTACAGATTAAGGGATTCCCGGAACTCGATTATTCTTATTGTCTTACTTCCAGGAAATTTGGAAAACAAGCGATTCTCAGTGATCTTCTGTATTTTAAATATTATTTCCTTGACACGCTGAAAATACCTTATGATAAAGAAAAATTAATTGAAGATTTTGAGGCATTGAGTACTTATCTTACTCACGTTGAACACAAATATTTTATGTTCCGGGATTTTCAAAGTCGCAATATTTGTATTCAAAATAACGAAGTTCATTTTATAGATTATCAGGGTGGAATGAAAGGTGCATTGCAGTATGATGTCGCGTCACTTTTATGGCAGGCGCGGGCGAATCTTTCTGATGAATGGAAAAATTCTTTGCTGGAATATTACATGGATTGCGCGAGCGAAATTCTGGAAAAACCAATTGATCGAAATCGCTTCGTCAACCAATACAACGGATATGTTTTAATCAGGCTGATGCAGGTTTTGGGTGCGTATGGTTTCCGTGGTGTATTTGAAAGAAAGGCTCAATTTCTTACCAGTATCCCGCTTGCGCTTACGAACATTAAATGGTTCATTGAAAATAAAAAAATGGGAATTGCGCTGCCGGAATATGAACGCATTTTAAATCTAATTGTACAGGATGAAATTATCAACCGGTTTCGCCCACTACAGGCAAATGAATCTACACCGCTTGTCATTACAATCAATAGCTTTTCTTATTTAAAAACCGGTTATCCAAAAGAAAGAAGCGAAAATGGAGGCGGCTTTGTTTTTGATTGTCGGGGAATGTTGAATCCCGGCCGGTTTGAAGAATTTAAAATTCTGACCGGACGAGATAAACCGGTGATTGATTTCCTGGAACAACAAACAGAAATGCCTCAATTTTTAAATAGTGTTTATAACATTGTAGACATTTCCGTTGAGGATTATATCAAAAGAAATTTTACGTCTCTGACAATCAGTTTTGGTTGCACCGGCGGCCAGCACCGAAGTGTGTACGCAGCAGATTCTTTGGCATTTTATCTTCGAAATAAGTTCAAAGTAAAAATTGATCTGAATCACATCGAACAAAAAATTCATGAAAAAAAAGGATTTTGAAAAAATAGCAAATGAACTTTTTTATTGGTTTACTGCCAGCAAATAATTCTTACTAAATTTTACAAAATGAAAGCAATGATTCTTGCGGCTGGTTTAGGCACTCGTCTGAAACCCTTTACTGATACACGGCCCAAAGCTCTGGCGATTGTAAACGGAAAAAGTATTTTACAAAGAAATATCGAATACCTCCAATCTTTTGGAATACAAGATGTAATCATTAATGTGCATCATTTTGCTGATCAGATAATTGATTTCATAAAAGAAAAAAATGGATTTGGCAGTAAGATTACTTTTTCTGAAGAAACTAATGAAGTTTTAGAAACCGGTGGCGGAATAAAAAAAGCGTCTTGGTTTTTTGAAAAACAAGAAGCTCCATTTGTTGTCATGAACGTCGATATTTTAACTGATATGAATTTGCAGGAAATGGTTCTTCAACATAAGAAATATAATCCACTCGCAACGCTTGCGGTCACTTCCCGTAAAACTTCGCGTTATTTTTTATTCGATGAAAAAAATCACCTGTGCGGATGGCAAAATGAAAAAACGGGAGAAAAAAAAATCAGCAGAAAATCCGAAAAATATTTTCAAAAAGCATTCAGCGGCATTCATATTATTTCACCTAAAATTTTTCCTCTTATAAAAATGCAAGGAAAATTTTCAATGGTGGATGCTTATCTCCAATTGGCTAAGACGCATATCATTACTGCCTTTGAGCACAATCAGTCTAAATTTATTGATGTTGGAAAACCGGAAACTATTTTGAAAGCAGAAGAAATGTTTGAATAAAAAAATATTTAAGTTGCAGGTATGATAAGATGATAAAATCTGAAGAGAACGTTCATACAAATTCATTTCAAAGCAACGCCGGCTCTCCTTGCTTTTTCTTACTTTATTCCTTATTTCTTCAAATCAAACAACTCAGTTTTTGGAACCACTTTCACTTTATCCCCGTCTTTTAATGTTTTTGAAACCACATCATAAGGGCCTGTGACTACTTCCTGGCCTTCCTTTAAGCCCTCAGTGATTTCTATATAATTAATATCCTGGATATCAGTTTTTACTTTTTGTTTTTTTACTTTTCCATCCGGCTGCACAATAAAAACTACAATATCCAAATCATTGTCTTCGGAATTATTAGTGATATCGGTTTCATCATTTGATTTAATCTTAGCTTCTTTATTTCCTATTGAATCATTCTTTTCCCGTGTAGTTACTGCGTTAATCGGAATAGATAAAACATTTGTGTGGGTCTTCGTTTGTATATCAGCACTGGCGCTCATTCCGGGGCGAAAAGGAAATCTTTTTTTATGAGTTGAATCTAATAAATCTTTATAAGAATCAGGATTTAAGCGGATATAAACTTTGTAATTTGTAACATCTGTACTCGTATTTGCCAAATCGTTTGCTGTAGCTGCGCCATTATTACTGCTGGCAATCTGGGTAACGACGCCTGTAAATTTGCGGTCATTATATGCGTCAACCTCGATTGTGGCGCTATCTCCAAGTCGCACTTTTGGAACATCATTTTCTCCAACATCCACGCGAACTTCTATCTTGCTCATGTCTGCAATCCGCATCATTTCTGTTCCCGCCATCATCGAACTTCCAACAACACGTTCTCCTTTTTTTACGCTTAACAAAGAAACAATTCCGTCCATCGGCGCCCTCAAAGTGGCAAGGCTGATATCTTTATTCGCTTTTTGCAAAGCGGCTTCCGCACTTTCGACAGATGCGTTGCTTCCTTTTATTCCAGCTTTAGCCGCGTTCAGATTTGCCAATGCTGTTTTATAAGCGGCATCCGCGGTATTGAATTCGTTTCTTGAAATTACTTTTTGATCATACAATTGCTTCTGCATATCGTATGTTTTTTTTGCCTGATCCAGCTGGGCCTGTAATGCTCCCATCGAAGCCTGGGCGTTGGCCATTTGCGCTTTCTGCTGGTTAACAATGGCAGCAGCCTGGTCTCTTTGTGTTACATAAATATCGCCATAGATCTTTGCAAGCACCTGCCCTTTCTTTACACTGTCGCCCTCTGCCACATCAAGTTCTACAATTTCTCCTGAAATATCCGGACTCAATTTTACCTCAACTTCCGGATAAATTTTACCGCTGGCATTAACCGTTTCAACGATTGTTCGCCGTGTTACTTTTTCGGCGGTTACTTTTATTCCTTCATCTTTTCCAAGAACGCCGGTTTTTTTCAAAATGATGAGCAGCACAATCAGAATAACTAAACTAATTATTACCCATTTCAATGTCTTATTCATGTTTTCCAGTTTCTGTTTTATGTAATTTCTAAAATTTGATTCCTGCTCCTTTATAATATTCTAATACTTTCATTTTAAATACATAATCAAATTGATTCAATGCATACTGAAGTTTTGCAGTGAACAAATTATTTTGATTGGTAATTAATTCAAGTGTTCCAAGCATTCCAACATTGTATCTTAATAAAGTATAATCATACGTTTTTTGTGCAGCTTCCACTGCTTTTTCGGATGAAGTCATTTTTTGTAATGCAACAAATGCGGCATTATACGCCTGGTAAATGTTTTGTTTCAATGTTTGATTATCCTGGTCCTGCTGATACTCCAGGTTTTTAATATCGATTTTTGATCTTTGGTAAGCAGCTTTAGACTGCCAGCCATTAAAAATAGGAACTGAAATATTTATACCAATTGACTGACCAAAATTATTATTAAACTGCGTTCCAAAAGGATCTGAAGTAATATAGCCATTCTTGCCTCCATTTACGTAAACCGGCTGTTGCACTTCAATGTATCCACCAGCATTATCCGGTATTACCAATCCGGTGGATTTATAACCATTAAATACCTGGATAAATTTTGGAGTACGAAAATATCCGTAATTGGAACTCAAACTTCCAAAAGCAGATATAGAAGGATAAAGAGCACCTTTTGCCGCAAGACTGTTTCTTTCTGCAGCTTTCAGATTATACTCATTCATTCTTTGCAAAGGCTGAGTTGATAACGCTGCAGCATAGACAATATCAGGTTGCAAATCGCCAATCGGCATTACCGGGATCTGATCCATCGGCGGCTCGTCGATCTCAAAAGAATCTGCCGCATCAATATTCATGTAAGATTTTAAAACATATTTCGCCTGGTTTACATTTCCAATGGCAGAGATTAAATTAGCGGTATCATTAGACAGTTGCGATTCTAATTCAGTCGCATTGAATTCAGCCATCGTTCCGGCATTTACCTGTTTATTCACCAGTTCCAGTTGCGACCTGGATTGAGTTACCTGTATTTCTGCAATCTTTTGCTGCTCACGGGCGAGCAAAATTTGCAAATAAGAATTGGCTACTGTTAATGCGATATCGTTTTTTAATTTATCGGTGGCAGCCCTCGCCGCTTCAACTGACCATTCATTTGCCAGAATGGTATTCTTTTTTGAAAACCAATTAAATATTTCGACACTTGACTGAAGATTAAAACCTACTGAAAAATAATTTTGATTTTGTAATATTCCGGTAGAAGGATCTTTTGATTTGCCATAGCTCAAGCCATCACTATTTGAAAAATTCAATGTGGGTATTTTTGAAAGCTTGCTTTGTTTATAGGTAATTGCCGCCAGATCGGTTTGCAAAGCAGATTGCTTTACAGAAATATTATTTTCCATCGCATATTGAACACATTCCATCAATGTCCATTTTTTTTGAGAAAAGCCAATAGAAGAAAAGAAAACAAAAAGGACCAGTAGTTTGATTTTGATATACATAAAACAAAAATAATGATTTGCTACTTTTAGAAAAGAAGAGTTGGATAAGTGGTAATTTAAAATAAAAATAAATTATAGTGAAAGATAATAAACTTTCCATATAATAAGAGTCAAAATGACCACTTGCTTTTAATTTGACTATTTTTTTTTGAGAAAATTTAAAAAGGAAACATTTTCTAATTACTGCGGTTATGTCCCACAAACTGTTTTGACCCTGTAATTAAATGATTAGAAAACGCGTTGCTAGTTAGAATAGAACCGATGAGAATGAACAAACGAATGGCTAAGCGATATGTTTATCGTAAATAAAATCCTTCAAATAATGATTTAAATCGCCTTCTAATGGTTCTGCAATTGCAATTCGGCTGAAATAGATTTCATTGCTTTAAACCCCCTTTCCAGATCGTCAATAATGTATTGAGGATCTTCCAATCCAACATACATTCTCAGTTTCCGCTGATCTTTATTATTGGCATCAAAATCTTCTTCTTTTATAGAAGCGCAGTTAGGCATTATTAAAGATTCATACCCGCCCCAGCTAACCGCCATGGTGATATGCTCGAGGCTTTCGCAAAAAATTTCTATTTCTTTTATCGAATCCGTTTTTATATAAAATGAAAATAATCCACACGCCCCGTCCATTTGTTTTTTTGCGAGATCATACTGTGGAAAATCTTTGTCAAAAGGAAAAGTCAAATCTTCTATCCATTCCAGGTTCTTTAAATAACTCACTATTTTTTCTGTCGTTTCGGAGATGCGTGTAAGCCTTACCTGCAATGTTCTTAATCCACGGATCAGGAGCCAGGCATTAAAAGGAGTAGTGCCGATTCCCATATTCATATATTCACTACTGAAGATTTTTTTCACCATTGCTTTTGTACCACTTAACACACCCGCAACGACATCGCTGTGTCCATTTATATATTTCGTAGCACTTTGTAAAACAAGGTCAACACCGTATTCTATCGGCCTTTGATATAAAGGAGTACAGTAACTGTTATCACAAATGGTAACTATTTTTTTTGACCTTGCTAATTTCGCAACTGCAGCGAGATCCTGTAAATAAAAGGTCCAACTGTTTGGCGATTCCAAATAAATAAGTGACGTATTGTGTTGAATGGCATTTTCAAAATTTTCGGTATTTCTTCCGTCAACATAAGTGACAGTTACATTAAACCTTGGTAAAACATTATTAAACATTTTCTGTGCCCAGGTGTAAGGCTTTTCAACAGAAATAATATGATCTCCACTTTTTATGTTTGCAAATACTGCGGTAAAAATTGCGGCTGCACCGCTGTTAAAAACAAGACAATCTTCTGCACAATCAAGCGCAGCCAGCTTTTGAGATAAAATCTGTACTGTAGGATTTAAACCACGGCTGTAAAGATATCTGGATGATTCATTTTCTAAAGCATCTCTGAAATCAGCTACTTTTTTAAATGCAAAATTGCTGGTTTGCATAATAGGTGGTGCAATAGCATTAAAATAATCTTCTCTGTCTTCACCTAATTCATTTAAGATATTTGAAACTGTTTTTGGGTCTATCATTTTCTTTAAAATTTTTACTTTTTATCTTTCATTTTTAATGCTAACCGTTGCCCTAATACACGCACAAATATTGCCAAAGTTTTACCCGATAAACTAATTTTCTTAAAAAAAAATTGGGACAATTTTTATCAAAGGAAGTAAAAAAATATTTCGGCTTACTTTTGTCAAATGAGACCACTGTTTCCGACCAAAATATTTTTTATACTTTTTTTTATTACTCCTGTTTTTTCGTTTGCGCAAACATTTCCTGTTATTGATTCTGCTCAAACGTTAGAAAACGTAATTGTAAAAGCTTATGAACAAAACCGCAGTTTGATTGATGTGGCAGCGCCGGTAAGTGTTACAGGTCAATCACAACTAAACCGCTTCGCCAGTATGAGCATTTTACCAGCTTTAAATGTTACTCCGGGAGTAAGTATGGAAGAACGTTCTCCCGGCAGTTACCGGCTAAACATCCGCGGTAGTTCTTTACGTTCACCATTTGGAGTTCGTGATGTAAAAGTTTATCTAAATGATATTCCTCTCACCGACCCAACCGGCAATACATATTTAAATCAATTAAGCTTTTATAATTTTAATTCAATAGAAATAATTAAGGGACCAGCCAGCAGCCTGTACGGAGCCGGCATTGGTGGAGCGATGCTCATTCATACTTTGCCTGCTAACTGGAATCCCGGAATTTCTCTTGATTATACATTCGGTAGTTTTAATACGAATAGCATTAACGTCAACGTGAAAACAGGAGTTGCCGGTCGTCAAAACAGTTTCAATTATTCTCATCAAACAAGTGATGGCTATCGTCAACAGGCAAAAATGCGAAGAGATATTGCTACATGGGAAAGCGTATTAAAAGTAAACGACAAACAATCATTGCATGCCTACATGTCTTACAGCGATTTGTATTACCAAACACCCGGAGGATTAAACCTGGCTCAATATAATGCCGATCCGAAACAGGCAAGGCCACCTTCAGGTCCTTATCCCGGAGCTGTTCAGGCTAAAGCAGCTATCTATCAAAAAACTTTTCTTACCGGCTTTAGTGATCAATACACGTTTAATGATCACTGGCACAACACAACTTCATTATACGGATCTTATACGGATTTCATCAATCCAAATATCAGGGTGTATGAATTCCGGAAAGAGCCGCATTTTGGAGGCAGAAGTGTTTTTGAATTTAAAAAGAAAATTAACCAAACGAACTTCCAGCTTGATTTTGGAACAGAAGCGCAAAAGGGATTTTTTAATACAAGGGATTATGGCAATAAATCCGGTGTCGCTGATTCACTGCTTTCAGATGATAATTTGAACAATTGGCAATACATGTTTTTCGCGCAGGCGAATTTTGAATTGCCACACGCCTGGACAATAACCACTGGCGCAAGTTTGAACAAATCATCCATCCGCGATGTGAATCTTACTTCAAGGCCATCAACCACCCAGGAAAGAATTTTCAAAAATCAATTGACACCCCATGTTGCTATCCTTAAAGAGCTAAAGAAAAATATGTCAGCTTATGTAAGCGTTGCAAGAGGTTTTTCTCCGCCCACGGTTTCAGAAGTGCTTCGTTCTGATGGATTATTCGGTACCAATTTGCAACCGGAAGATGGAATGGATTATGAAGCCGGACTTAAAGGAGCGATGTTGCATAACAAACTTTTTTTTGATATTAGCGGATTTGTCTTTGATTTGAACAACACCATTGTACAGCGTATTGATGTGGATGGCGTTTATTATTATGTAAATGCCGGTTCTACCAAACAAAAGGGCGTGGAAACGTATGCTTCTTACCAATTAATTGATAAGCCGACTCATTTCCTTAACGAAGCTAAAGTATTTGGAAGCTATGCCTGGCATGATTTCCACTATGGAAATTTTAAACAGGTAAATGATGACTTCTCAAAAAATCAATTGCCGGGCGCTGCCCCAAATGTAGTGGTAGCAGGCCTTGATATAAACTCAAAACCAGGATTATATCTGAATATTACCTATAATTATTCAGATAAGATTGCACTCAACGATGCCAATTCTGCTTATGCTCCATCATATCATCTTCTAGGTGCAAGACTGGGTTACAGAAAAGATTTTTCCAAAAAGATTGGGGTTGAGATTTTTGCCGGTGCCGATAATATTTTTGATACTAAATACAGCCTTGGCTATGATATTAATGCCGCAGTTGGCCGTTATTATAATGCTGCGCCGGGTAGAAATTATTATGCAGGAATCATTTTTAAGTTTAATAAAATGTAGATGCCCAAACATAGCAGTAAACAAATAAATAATCGGAATTCTGATTGTATTTGTAACAGCTTATTAATAATCGTGAAGCTCTTTTTCGAAGACAAACCTTTTATTATTTTTAAAACACAGCACACAAAAATTACTTTTTGAATTTCAAATCATTTGCTTTTACATTTGCAGCATAATTGGTTCCCGCATTAAAAGCGGGATTAAAATGGGAATCCGGTTCAATTCCGGAGCTATCCCCGTAGCTGTAAAATGGCCCTTTTATTTCTTTAAAAGAAAAAATCGGGTAACTTCTCTCACACCACTGTTCGTCAATTGCGAATGGGAAGGTTGAAGTAAACATCAAGCCAGAAGACCTGCCAGTTATCAATTATAAGTCAATGCTTTCGGGAGAAAAGCGGAGATGTAAAGTGATTTGCGCATTTTATATTTCTTCTGATTTCCTTTATTTACTAAAAAAATTAAACTTTTCAGGAAATGAAATGTAAAATTATCGCTATTGTTTTATGCTTTGTATCGGCAAATTCTAATGCACAAGACTCTGTAAAAACATTGAACCAAGTAATCGTTACTGCTACCAAAAATGCGATAAAACAAAGTGAAACCGGTAAAGTAGTTAATGTAATTACACAGGATCAATTACAAAAAAGCTTTGGGAAATCTTTAGGCGAAGTATTGAACGAACAACCGGGAATGATCATTAATGGCGCGGATAATAACCTGGGAACGAATCAAACTGTTTATATGCGCGGAGCCGCTGCCGGCAATACTTTAATCCTACTCGATGGCGTTCCTCTATATGACGCTTCAGGCATCAGCAGTGAATTTGATTTGAATAATTTCGCATTGGATAACATTGAAAAAATTGAAATCTTAAAAGGATCACAATCCACTTTATACGGCTCAGATGCAGTGGCCGGAGTAATCAATATTATTACAAAAAAATCAGGAAAGAAACCACTGAATTTGAATGTAGATCTTTCCGCAGGAAGTTATCAAACGTATAAAGGATCTGTTTCATTAAGTGGTGCTAACGGGCATGGACAAACGTTTTTTATTTCGTATAATAAAATATACAGCAACGGTTTCTCCTCCGCTTATGATTCTTCCGGAAAAAACAATTTTGATAAAGACGGATTTAATCAGGATGTATTCCATTTAAATTATGGCTTTAAGCCTTTCAAAAAAACGTCGGTTCGTGTTTTTGCAAAATATAATAACAATCATGCAGACCTTGATGCTGGTGCTTTTGAGGACGATAAAGATTATACAAATAACAATAATAATTTAATTACAGGCGCAGTAATTGATTATAAAGTGAAGCACGGATTTATTAGAATGCAATACAGTTACAACCGTTTCAACAGAAATTTTCTGGATGATTCAACAGACGTCGGCGGCTTTTCAACATATCAAAAAGGAAAGTATAACGGCACCTCGCAGTTTGCAGAATTATTTACCCACCTGAATTTAAGTGATCACATAGAGTTATTGACCGGAACTGACTTCAGACAAAGCAGCAGTAGCCAGCTTTATATTTATTATCCCGATTATGGATTTCCTGCCCTGCCTATTGCCGCAGATAGCGCAAAAACAAATCAAGTGAGTTATTATGCATCTTTAACTTTAAAACACAAGAAAGGCTTTAACCTCGATTTGGGCGGCAGATGGAATCATCACAGTATCTACGGAAGCAATTTTACTTATTCTGTAAATCCCTTTTTTCTTTTTAACCAGCATTATAAAATTTATACAAATATTTCTTCCGGCTACCGGGTTCCTTCTATTTATCAATTATATTCCGAGTATGGAAACAGAGGTTTGAAACCAGAACTGACAACCAGTTTGGAAGGTGGCGTTCAATATATTTCTAATAAAATCAACGGGAGAATTACAGCATTTGTGAGGGACACAAAAGATGTTTTTTATTTTTATACTGATCCCGTTTCTTATGCAAGTAAATATATCAATGCTGATCAACAACACGATTTTGGTATTGAAACAGAAGCTGCCATTCATTTCTCTCCGGTCTTTTCAGCAACATTAAATTATACATACGTTGATGGAAAAATCATCACAAAAAATGCCAATGAAAAAGACACGTCGTATTTTAATCTATATAAAAGACCGAAAAATATTCTGAATATTTCTTTGGATTACCAGGCGTCAAAAGATGTATTTATTTCTGCAAGTTTGAAAACGGTAAGTAAGGCTTTTGAGCCGCAATACAACGGTGCGCCTTATGAATTAAAAGGCTATTACACGTTAGGCTTTTATGGTCAATACAAAATAAACAGAGCGTTTAATATTTTCGCTGATTTGCAAAATATAACGGATCAAAAATATTTTGTTACACGAGGATTTACTACAAAGGGATTTAACGCAAATGCCGGCGTTAAGATAAAATTATAAGAGAGAATTTAAAAACATGAATTTAGGATTCATGTTTATTAAATTTGGTAAAAAAATGAATGCCTAACATAGCAAATATTTCAAAAAGCGAATTAATAACGATCACGTTCACACTTTTTGCAGTGATAGATATTTTAGGCTCTATCCCGGTATTAATTTCGCTGAAAGACAAAATGGGTGGCCAGATCCGCTCATTGCAAGCAACCATTGCATCAGGCGCATTAATGATCCTATTTTTATTTGTAGGTGAGCAATTTTTAAAACTTCTTGGCCTGGATGTCCAATCGTTTGCAGTCGCTGGAAGCCTTGTGATTTTCATTATTGGGCTGGAGATGATACTGGGTATTGAATTTTTCAAAGGTGAGAACAACGCAAAGAGTGGAAGCATGGTTCCTATTGCCTTTCCTTTGATTGCCGGATCAGGAACACTAACCACCATCATGTCTTTAAAAGCCGGTTATCATGATATAAATATTTTTCTCGGAATTTTGATTAATTGCGTTATTATTTATATCGTTTTAAAGTCGCTTAAATGGGTTGAAAGAGTTTTGGGTCCCAGCGGCCTAATTGTGATTCGAAAATTTTTTGGGGTGATACTAATTGCTATTGCTGTTAAAATATTTGGAAGTAATATTGCAGCGTTTGGAGCCTGATGTTTCGCAAAACGAAAAGGTTTAAGTAAACGAACAAATAAAGCTATTTCTTTTTTATTACAACAAAAGAATATTAAAGGCCTCGTAGTACAATGGATAGTATAAGAGTTTCCGAAGCTCCAGATCCAGGTTCGATTCCTGGCGAGGCCACTGTAAGGTAAAATTAAAAAGAACTAAAAAGAACTAAAAACAATGGAATCGCCTCCAGATAAGAGTTTCAGCGTATATTGATAAAGTTCGATTCCCATTAATTTCCATCTTTTGATTTACATTTTGTTTTACGGTTAAAAAAATAGGGATTATCTTTGCTTTATGGATATCCCTAAAATATCTGTTGTTTGGAATTGGAGAAACCAGAATAATATTACTGGCGTATATTCTATTCACCTGCGTATATCTATTAACAGGATTTCCAAATATTATAAAATACAAATCCCAAAAAAAGTTTCAAGAGAAGAATGGTCGGGTAAAGATGATGCCTGGGTAAAGCCAACTCATCCTTTTGCTTTTGAGATCAATAATAAGATCACCGAAAAGAAAATGTTGGTTCATGAGTTGATCAAAAAATATTACTACTTAAACAAACCGCTGACATTTCCTGTTATTTTCCGTCAACTTAAAAGAAGGGGTGATGCTAATTCTTTTCTTGAATACATGCAGCATTATATTCTTGATCCTCCTGAAAAGCTTCATGAAAACACCTTAAAAAAATATGAAACTTGCTTAAAGCACTTAACTAAATTCAGGTCTTTCATCTATTTTAATGAAATTGATCAGGCGCTTATCCAGGACTTTTTTAAGTACCTGCAGGTAACTTTAAAATTGGGTGGTCCAACTATTAAAAAATATTTTGACGCTTTAAAGAAAGTTATAAAAGCTGCACTCAGGGAAAATTATATTGATTCCACACAAATGGAATTTTTATTTGCCGATATAAAAATCAGCACCAAAAGAATGACTAAGAGAATTTATCTCGAACCTGATGAAATTAGAAAATGGAAGGCTTTGGTATTTTCAGAGGAGAAAAAATATTTAGAACGTGACCGGGATATTTTCTTGTTCCAGATTTACACGGGATATTATTATAAAGATTTGCAGATTTTCAAAAGAAATCAACTGATAAATGATGAAGAATTTGGATTTTTTATTGTTGGGGAACGCGATAAAAATGGCAATGAAACAATTATTCCTCTTTTTAAATTTCCTTATGCTATGACTGTGATCGAAAAATACTCCTCGGATGAATCAAGTCCTCTCATTTTTAAAAAGGAAACTTTTATTGAGGAACAGGCCTATAACAGGAATTTAAAAGAAATAGCAGCGATGGCTGGAATTACTAAAACAATTTATAATAAAGTGGGCAGACATACAAATGCTCAACTGTGGGTTCGTTATGGAGCCGAGAGGCCCATAATCTCTAAAATGTTGGGACATCAAAAAGAAGAAACCACACGTAATTATTTTAATGTAAATCTTCCGGAAATTGTGGAAGGAACTAGGAAAGTAGATTTTAAAAGATTAGGTATTTAATTTATTCAATTCTATGAAAGCAGCCAATTCAAATTCGTTATATTCTGAAATAAAAAAGATTCTTGAGGATGCAAGGCAATCTGCCTATCGTTCTGTGAACTTTGCAATGGTATTAGCCTATTGGGAAATTGGAAAACGGATTGTTGAACATGAACAGTTAGGAAAAGAACGGGCAGGTTATGGAGACGCTTTATTAAAAGAACTGTCAAAGAAACTTAGTGCTGATTTCGGCCGCGGATTTGCCCTGGCAAGCCTCAAAAATTATAGACAGTTTTATCTTACATTTTCTAATCGGTCAAAAGGCTCCGCACCGGGTAGCCTTTCTAATGAAATCATTCCAGATAAAAAAAGCTCCGCAACGCGGAGCCAAAATTCAGAAGCAATTGTTTCAAAAAGTCACGCACTGCGTAGCGAATTAAGCTGGACACATTACAGGCTCTTAATGCGAGTTGAGAATGTAATTGCTCGCAATTATTACATATACGAGGCCATTGCTCAAAACTGGAGTACAAGAGCATTAGAGCGGCAGATAAACTCTTTTTATTATGAACGAATAGTTTCTTCAAAAAATAAAAAGGAAGTTATAGATGAGGCTAAGAAAGAAACCAAAAAGCTAGCATTATCGCCGGAAGATTTTATTAAAGACCCTTATATTCTCGAATTCCTAAACATTCCTTCTGATTCTGGTTTTTTAGAGAAGGATATTGAGAAAGCTATTATCCAAAAGCTTCAACAATTTATGCTGGAAATGGGCAAAGGATTTTCTTTTGTAGCTCAACAAAAACGAATCTCAGCCGAGGATGAACATTTCTATGTTGATCTTGTTTTTTATAACTATATTTTAAAATGCTTTGTGCTGATTGATTTAAAATTAGGCAAACTTAACCACCAGGACATTGGTCAAATGGATTTGTACGTTCGTTGGTTTGAAGACAATTTAAGAACCTCAACAGATAACCCTACAATAGGCATCATACTTTGTTCTGAGAAAAACGAAACCATTATTAAGTATTCAATTTTGAAAGAAAGCAAACAACTTTTCACCTCAAAATACAAATTATACCTCCCTACTGCTGAAGAATTTAAAAAGGAAATAGAAACAGAATTACTTCAATTTAGGTTGGAAAATAAATAATGAATCGTGTTAAATTATGCAAGAAGTTAAATGAAATAAAATGAAGTATAAACGGATAAAGTAGGGTCTGTTAGTAAAATAAAAATCAATTTTTTTGCAAAAGTAATTGGGAAATTTTTCTAAATTTGAATTATTAATAACCGATAAATGTGAAGTATGGAAATGCAGAGAATGAACCTGGTTATGATTCCCCAGGAGGAATTACTGAACCTACAATTAACCCAACAGGAGATTTTAAAACAATTACAAAATATTCGATTATCAACTTCTCCAACAGTACCTCTGAGGCATATTACAGCGAAAGAATTTATGGCCGCGGTAAGAATTTGCCGGTCAAAGTTTGACCAATTAGTAAGTGAAAATAAAATCAGGATCATCAGAAAAAGAAGGAAAATTTATGTGCCCACATCCGAAGTGGACAGGTACTTTTCAGACCCTTCTATAAAGTAATTAATAGAGATAAAGATCACTATTAAAGCCGACGGTCTTGAATTATTAAGTATGATTACTTTTGATTTAGGATTTCTATTTGTGAACATGAAAATGAAGAAGTATGGAAGAAAAACCTATGCTGTTTCCAATAGCTCCAAGCGAGTTTTGGAAACAAATCAAACCGGAAATAAACAGAACAGTCGAAGAACGATTGCAACAAATAGAAAAAGATGTCAGCCAAATAAAATTGATGTTGATTAATTTTTCGTCGGATTTTAAGAAAACCGAATCTAAAGAGGAGTCCCTCTTGAATGTGAAGGATGTTTCATCCTTCCTTAAAGTGGATAGTAGTATCATATACGCAGCTTGCAGCAAAGGAGAGTTGCGTTTTATTAAGATTGGAAAATCGTATAAGTTTAAAAAAGAAGATATTTTAAATTGGATAGAAAATGGTCGGGATAAAGTCGTAATTAATGTAGATGAATATGTGAATAGGTATTTACAAAGACACACTTTAAGAGGATAATTTGGTAATATTTATGATGTAACATTTAACGGAACCCATTAAAAAAAGAAGCCAAGCCTCAGCTCCAATCAAAAAATTTATTATTGGAACAAGCAATAAAGAACCACCTCCACCTAATAAGGTAGAAATGATATAAGCTATTGCGCCGGAAAGGAAAATGATTAAATAATTAAATAATCATAGGAAAGAAATTCAGACAGTTTGTGGATCCTGTTTTATTTTTTGCAGGATGCTTCATTCTTTTGTTCGTAATCTTCAAAAGCTTTTTCAAGCCCTGTAAGTACTCCAGCAGAAACTTCAAAGAGGGCTTTTGCTGAAGCGTCATCAATCTTTGATACATCCCTTCGCAAAAACGAAAACAGTAACAACCCAATGCACCTTACTTAATGAAAAGTATCGCCGTTAAATCTTTGGTGTAAACTGAGCCAGGTCCTATATGGCTAATGACTTTTCAATTCCTGCTGCTTTATCAACATATTTTTCAAAGCCGCCTTTGCCAAACATTTTTTCTTCATTCTTTTCAAATTGTTCTCCCAAACTGTCATACTCATGTGTTGAAACTAATCCTCCAAGTACGACACATAATTGTAAATATTTTCTTCAGTAGTTGCCGTATCAAAAGATTCCTTCTCTTTTATCAAATTTTTTTTAGTCCAAAGATTAATCGTAATATTGCGCTTATAGTTAAACAACATGGGTGCAACCAAAGCAGAAGAATTTACAATAAAAGATAATCGAATTGCAAATTATGCAAAAGCGCTGGCGCATCCTGCCCGTATTGCCATTCTCAAATTGTTAATACAAAAGCAAGCCTGTATCTGTGGCGATATTGTAGATGAACTTCCATTGTCGCAAAGCACCGTATCACAGCATTTGAAAGAGTTAAAGCAGGCAGGACTGATCAAGGGAGATATTGAGGGCGCAAGAGTTTGTTACTGCATTGACGAACAAGAATGGAAGGCAGCAAAAGAAAGAATGACTCAGCTTTTTGATTCCTACAAAGGAACGGATAACTGCTGCTAATTTTTTTGTTTATACTAATCGCAATATTTCGATAATATAAAACCAAATAATGGAAATACTATTCTTTTGAAATTTACAGTAAACCAATAAATATCGCTAATTCTTATTTTCATAAGTAATGCCATTGAGGTTGTTGGCAGGTATTTTCATAAATAAAAAAAATAAAACAATGCAAACCGAAAATGATTTAAAAGAAATTGTAAAGCAAAAATATTCAGAGATTGCTTTACAGGACAAAGAAACCAACCAATCATCCTGCTGCGGCTCGGGTTGTTGCAGCGATGAAGTGTATAATATCATGTCTGAAGATTATCAGCAATTGGAAGGCTATAATCCTGATGCAGATTTAGGATTGGGATGTGGCTTGCCCACACAATTTGCGAAGATCAAAAAAGGGGATGTGGTAATTGATTTGGGAAGTGGTGCGTGCAATGATGCTTTTGTTGCCAGGCATGAAACAGGAGAAACAGGAAAAGTAATTGGAATAGATTTTACTCCTGCGATGATTGAAAAAGCAAGAAAGAATGCCGAATTAAGAGGATTGAATAATGTGGAATTCCGGCAGGGCGATATTGAAAAAATGCCGGTTACTTCTAATATTGCTGATGTAATTGTTAGCAATTGTGTGTTGAATCTGGTTCTAAATAAAGATGGTGTTTTTAAGGAAATTTTCAGGGTATTAAAGCCTAATGGCCATTTCAGTATTGCAGATATTGTACTGGTTGGACAATTGTCGTCTAACATATAAAATGCCGCTGAGATGTATGCAGGCTGCGTTTCCGGCGCTATTCAAAAGCAAGTGTACCTGGAATTAATAGAACCCAATGGCTTCACCAATGTTACTATTCAAAAAGAAAAAGCAATCATTGTTCCGAATGATATTTTAAGCAATTATCTATCTGTAGAAGAAATAAATTCTTTCAAAAATTAAGGAACAGGGATTTTTAGTATTACTGTTTTTGCAGAAAAACCATCTGCTTGTTGTGGTACTGATTGCTGTAATTAATCTATTAATATAAAAATGTCAGCAAATAATTGCGCACCTGCACTGGAAAGAAAAAAATTAAGTTTCCTAAACCGCTACTTAACGCTTTGGATTTTTTTAGCAATGGGTCTAGGAGTCTCCATTGGATATTTCTTTCCATCTTCTTCCGGGTTCATCAATTCATTTTCTTCAGGAACTACCAATATTCCTTTAGCGATAGGTTTAATATTGATGATGTATCCGCCATTTGCAAAAGTGAAGTATGATAAAATGCGGGAAGTTTTTAAAAACACAAAAGTATTAGGAGTTTCTTTATTTCTTAACTGGATAATTGGCCCGGTACTCATGTTCTTTCTCGCAATCGTTTTTTTACATGGCTATCCCGAATACATGATAGGCTTAATTCTCATCGGGCTTGCACGCTGTATTGCAATGGTAATTGTATGGAATGAATTAGCAGAAGGCAGCCGCGAATATGCCGCAGGCCTGGTTGCATTGAACAGTATCTTCCAGGTATTATTATACAGTGTCTATGCTTATGTGTTTATAACAATTCTTCCTCCGTTATTCAGCATTACAGGTTCAGAAGTTAACATTACCATTGTACAAATTGCGGAAAGCGTTGCCATCTATTTAGGTGTTCCATTTGCCGCAGGAATTATAAGCAGGTATGCTTTAATAAAATTAAAAGGAGAAGAATGGTACGAAAAAAAGTTTGTTCCGGTAATTTCTCCAATAACCTTGATAGCATTGCTTTTCACGATCGTAGTCATTTTTAGTTTGAAAGGAGAATTGATTGTTCAGATACCGATGGATGTAGTACGGATTGCCATTCCTTTGGTAATCTATTTTGTCATTATGTTTTTTGTAAGTTTTTTAATTGGCAGGAAAATGGGAGCAGATTATTCAACCAATACTTCCATAGCATTTTCGGCAGCCGGAAACAATTTCGAATTAGCGATAGCAGTTGCCATTGGCGTATTTGGAATTAATTCAGGACAGGCATTTGCCGGGGTTATCGGGCCATTGGTGGAAGTGCCTGCTCTTATTGCTTTGGTAAACGTAGCATTTTGGTTTAGAAGAAAATATTATTCAAAATAACAAGTACAAAACACATAAAAATCATCAAATGAAAATTGCCTTATTCTCTGACATTCATTCCAATCTTCCCGCATTGGAAGCCTTTTTTAAAGATGTTGAAAACCATCAACCTGACGTACTATATTGCCTGGGCGATTTGGTCGGTTATAACATCTGGCCTAATGAAGTTATTAATGAAATAAGAGAAAGACAAATTCCTACGATTGCAGGAAATTATGATTTTGGCATCGGCAGAGACAGTGATGACTGCGGATGTGCTTATAAAGCAGAGCATGAAAAAGAAATGGGCAAAATCTCAATATCATTTACAAACTCGATTATAAAAGAAGAGGAAAGAAAATATTTAAGAACATTACCGGCTCATATCAAAGTAGAGTTCCAGTTGAATAATGATAAGCTCAACGTATTGCTGGTACATGGCAGTCCCCGGAAAATAAATGAGTATTTGTTTGAAGACCGCCAGGAAAAAAGTTTATTTAGAATAATGGTGCAGGCAGATGCAGACATCATGTGTTTTGGCCATACACATAAACCTTATCACCGGATATTACCGACAGAGCCGGGAGAAAATCCACATTACCGGCATGCGATCAATATTGGTTCAGTAGGCAAACCAAAAGATGGAAATCCACAAGGTGGATATGTACTGCTTACAATAAATGAGAAAAGTAGTATTTCCAATAAAGAAAGTATAGGAGTTGAATTTATCCGTTTTGATTATGATATAGAAAAAGCTGTAAAGGCAATAGAAGAAAGCCTTTTACCAAATGAGTATGCAGAAATGTTGAGGAAAGGTTATTAAAATAAAAAACAACGAATTATAATTTATCTCCACAGCGTTTAAAGAGAATACTTTCTATTTATCTAATTTCGCTTAAACTGAATGCCTAACCGGCGTAAGCATTTGTTCAACCGTATTTAATCATTATTTTTTGGAAATAGCCACCACATTAGGCGCTGTGGCAGGCGCAATGATTGCCATTTATGCACCTACACATATAATTGCCATAATCTTTGGTTTTGTATTAATTTTTTCAGCAGCGATTTCTTTAAAGAAAAAAAATGAATTACTTCTGCAAACAAAAGGTGGAAAGATTTCTGAAGTATTAAAATTGAATAGCTCTTATCCAACTGCGAAGGGCGATATTAACTATAACGTTCAACATGTTCCTGCAGGTTTTTTTATGATGATAGTAGCCGGGGTTATTTCAGGATTATTGGGAATTGGTTCCGGAGCACTGAAAGTTATTGCGATGGATCATTTTATGAAATTACCATTTAAAGTTTCTACCACTACCAGCAATTTTATGATTGGCGTTACGGCTGCAGCGAGCGCTGGAATTTATTTGCAACGAGGTTATATCAATCCTGGTCTTTCAATGCCGGTTGTTTTAGGTGTTATCGCAGGCGCTTTTACAGGTTCTGAAATTCTTGTGAAAGCAGAAACAAAATGGCTCAGGATATTATTTGCAATTGTAATCACATTTTTAGCGATACAAATGATTTATAACGGAATAACCGGTAAAATATGAAAACGATAAATAAAATTTCAGACTTTGATATAGAATCTGTAATGGGAAGATTACTTATAACCGGGGTTATCATTTCCGGAACACTAATCCTATTCGGAGGAATTTCTTATTTATTGCAAATGGGATTGTCTCATCCTCATTTCAAAACCTTTAGAGGAGAACCTTCTAATCTTCGTTCTGTAAAACAAATTATTAACGGAGTAACCAATTTTGAAAGTTTATCTATTATTCAGTTGGGTCTGCTTTTATTAATTGCTACTCCGGTTTCCAGAGTCGTATTTTCAGTAATTGGGTTCCTGTTTGAAAAAGATTATCTATATGTGATAATATCTCTCATCGTGTTGGTAATTCTCGGATATAGTATTTTCAGCCTCGCTGTTTGAAAATTAGCCTGTTAGCAGTGAAATTTCCAAATATTTTATCGTATAGATCTATGTGATAACTTGTAGGCAATGATGGCGCTTCTGTTAATTTAAATGTACGTTTTGTTGCCATATCAAATGAATATGATTGCTCATTATGACAAAAGCGTTAGCTCAATTCTCTTGTCAGTGCCGTTGGTCATGAGACTAGACGGCGGCACTTCTTCTTAATAGATTGCCTGGAAAAGGAACACCTACGAAGGCTAAAAATTGAAAGTTATTTGAAAGTATTGATTATTAGTTTGTGTACTACTCTTCAACTGTAAATGCGGGATTATGCCCTATTTCCCAAAGGTGTCCATCTATGTCTTTAAGGTAACCTGCATAACCACCCCAAAAAGTTTTTTGGGCGGGTTTAATAATTTTAGCACCTGCTTTTTCAGCTTGCTGCATTATCATGTCAACCTCTTTATCTGTATTCACAAAGTGCCCAATTGAAAATTCAGTAGCGCTTTCAGGTTGTTGTTTTAAGCCACTGTCCCACGCTAAATTTTTCTTTTCATAAAGAGAAACCATGATCCCATTGTCAAGATTAAAAACCACTATCGCTCCATTTTCAAACTCAGTTCCTACAATACCTTTTGTTTGCCAGCCAAATCCTTCCTGATAAAACTTTAAAGATTTTTCCAGATCGTTTACTCCGAAAGTTAAAATATTTATTGTCTGTTTCATTTTTTTATCGCTTTATTGGAATTCAAAAATAAAATTAGTCTTTCCCAATTCAAAGATAGGGGTTGCTACAATTCGTTTTCCTCTCTTCTGTTGCAAACTTTTTAAAGAAGTTTCTCCTGTTACCATCATACCAATTCCAAATCCGCCAAATCCTTATAAACAAACGGCGCAGCAGGTTCCAACGCACTTTCAAATCTTTTGAAATGGTGCAAGCTTCCATTTGTTCTGCCGGAAACTGATAACCGGCAATTTCTGAAATTCTTTCCTCATTCAGATTGCCAAACAACCATTCCCAGGCTAGGTCTTCAGTAAGAATTGCTGGCATCCTTTTCTTGCTATTGTGAATCTGTTGCATTAATTGGTGGGGCAGTTGTTACCACACTAAACGTTTCTACATACTCTCCCGTTTCGATGTCTTTCCATGGCTGCCATACTCCTGCAATAAAAAAATAAGGGTGATCCTTTACTCCGATATGATAGGGATATTTTACTGCTGTTTTTAAGGGCTTACCTGTCTTCTTACCGATTGGAAAAAGATGTCGCCATTCAAAAAATCCGGATGAGAGTACAAGACATCTTCTGCTTAAAGCGGCTTCTCTGTATATTTTTTTGGGAAGCAGCATTTCTTCACTCATCGCATTCAGCGTTAAGACCGGTTCCTGCCACCCGGAAAATGAACTCCAAGATAAATCCGGCTGTAGCAAACCAATAATGCCCATGCAAAAAGCAGGTAAGGCAGCCATTTAATTTTGTGTTTTGTAAATTAAAGTAAGGTAAATAGTAAGCCCGCTTGATGTAATTGGAGGGATCTTCTTTGGTAGCTTTACAGGATGGATGTTTGCCTTAATTTACCAACAACTTGAATGGAAATTTTATAAAATTAAAACTTAAATTATGTGGTGGATATTTGCTTTGCTGGCCGCGCTTTTCGCCGCACTTACCGCAATCTCTGCTAAGATTGGAATTAAAGGAGTGGATACTGATCTCGCTACGGCAATCAGAACGGTCGTCATTTTAATACTTGCGTGGGGAATTGCTTTTTTTCGTGGTGGTGCATCAACCATCAATACGTTAACCAAACAAAATATTATTTTTCTTTGCCTCTCAGGCGTTGCCACAGGCCTTTCATGGATATTTTGTTTTAAAGCGCTTCAATTAGGGAAAGTATCACAGGTAGCACCGGTTGATAAAATGAGCGTCGCTTTTGCCATCATTCTGGCTGTAATATTTTTGGGCGAACCACTTACGTGGCGCACTGGAATTGGAGCTCTGCTTATTATTTGCGGAAGCCTCGTTTTGATTTTATAATTTAAGTGGATAGTGTTACCAACACATGGTTTTTAAACAACATAAAAATTGATCCCTTAAAAATTTACCGCGTTACTCTTACAGATTTTTTAACCGGTGGTGAAGCTAATCTTGGATACCTTAATCGAAATAATCCGGAGATTGTAAAAGTTTATGATGCAGAAACTGCTGTATCAAATCCTTTATCACATATCAGGACAGCAACAATGCAATATTTAAGAAGATTGTAAAGGAGATATTGATTGGTTTTGAAAAGAGCAAAAAATTGAAACCGGATGTGTCAATTATTGAGAATTCTTTTCTCCTTTTTTACCCAGTTTTACAATATCTCCATCCTGAAATAAGATAGGTTTTAACGTGTCTTTCCAGTTTGGTATTTTTCGTAATAAAAATTCGAGATCCATACCAAAATGTTTAAATTCTTCGTTTTGCGCGTTTTGCATAATCGCTTTTGCCTCTGCATCCTTTTCAACAGAAATTCTTTGTTCATACCAATTGATTGCTTCTGTTTCTTCAGTTAATGATGCAAACATTCGCGCTAGTGTTCTTGTTTCATTTGATAATTCTTCAGGAGGTTCATGATATTGATTAAAGCCCATAATTAAAAAATTTTATAACCTTGAAAATTTAATTGAACAAATTACTTCTAAAGATTCTGTTCAGTATTATTAAAAGTACAAATCAAAAAAAAACTGTAAAAGTGATTGAATGATTTGATGTCTTCAATAATTGAACCAAATTACTTTCAATTAAGCAATAATCGTCTAATTATTCAACAATTACAGGACGGTTGTATTGTTATAATAATTGTATTAATAAAAGCTACTTGTATTTTTGAATATTAAAAAATCAGTTTTTTAATGAACTTATAAATAATAAGAATTATTGGAATTCCGCCTGCAGTATCTGTAACATCGTAATTGCAAAAATGACATTTGAAGTTTGATTTTTTGTAAGGGAAAAAAGGAAGGAAAGAAATTCTTACGATTCTTTCAACTTCAATTACTTAGCTAATATGAAAATATAAATGGTCGTTATTTATCCGTTTACTGCAATCGGATTTTCCTTCTTCACATTTTTATACAACAACCGTAACACAGAAGGCAGCACGATCAGCAACAAAGGAAGCGCAATTAAAATCCGCCGATAACAGCAATCGCAAGAGGCTGATGTAATTTAGCTCTGGTGCCAATGCCCAGCGCGAGTGGCATCAGTGCGATAATAGTTCCTAAAGCCGTCATTAATTTAGGACGAAGCCTTGTAGAGATGGCATATTCTACCGATTCATCAACAGATTGAACTTTGAGATTTTCCTTGAATTGCAAAAAAGTAAAAATCGAATTTTCCCCAATGATTCCAACTATGGAGAAAAGAAAACTGACAATTGTTATGAGAAGTTTCTTCTTCATATTTATAAAACAAAAGCCTCCCGATTGCAGATCGGGAAGCTTATACCAATGAATCATTTATTATTTTTCTTCTTTTACAAAGTTCCCATTCTCATCAAAGATTACATCTTTACTATGTATTTCCACTTCATAGGAAGTCTTTCCATTAGCATCTGTTACTCTTCCTATATCACCGAACTTAGCATTTTTATAATGCCCTTTTATATAAGCCGTTGTAGATTTTGGAAGTTCGTTTACTGGAATTTCTTTTACAATTTCAATAAACTTTCCAGATGAGGTAAATTGAACAGAATTTGCTTCACCATCCTTTCCGCCCCAGTTGGCTTCAAAGTTTCCGTTTTCTTTTTCCCAGCCCACTTTTTTAGCTTCCGGGTATTTTTTATGAAGCGCTGTTTTTACAACCGGTGGAACATTTATATGTTCGTTACCCTCATTTTCCTGGGCAAAAGAAGAAGTGCTTAAAGCAAATAAGATAGCTGTAATACTTAAAATCTTTTTCATAATTTTTAAATTTAAATTTTTATTGTCTTACAAACTTATAAAGTGAATTTGAGTAAAATTTGAAGATTCGCTGTCTAAAATTATAAACAAAAGTTAATCAGATTTGGAGTTCAAGTATGGTCATTTTTGATCCTCATAGTTTTGTATTTGAAGAAAGCCTAAAGAAGCAACTCCTGGAAAGCAGAAACACTTTGCGACATACTTTTTTTAGTAAAAGTTGATTATAAAAATTCTATTTCTTTTTTTATTTTATGGCACACCGGCTTTTGTTTTAATATTTACTCTTTTTCATTCTATTAATGGCGTTATCGTTTATTTCACCGTTAATATCTTCATCATTTACGTCATTTGATTCAAACTACAACAATTTACATCCCTTAATTGTTTCAAAGAGCGGACTTATAATAAACAGTTATTTATGTCACAATCATCTTTTTGTTACTTTAGGAATATTTTTTGAGTGCACTTATTTGATAAAATCTGATCCTTCAGAATTTCCACAATTTTGATAAATACTTTTGTTGTCAGTTTTTTTAATAAAATTAAAACATGTTACTTCAATTATTAAGAGTAAAAATTCAACAAGTTAGCGTTAGCGAAAGCTCAGAAAAGTATCCAGGAAGTATCGCCCTTCCTGATGATTTAATAGAAGCTTGCGGTTTCAAATTGTTTGAGCAGGTTCATGTAAATAATTCAAATAACGGAAACAGAATTATCACTTATGTGGTAAGAAGTAAAAGGCCCGGCTATGTGTCCCTAAACGGGGCTGCATCAAAAAAGTTCAATAAAGGGGATAAAATTCATGTTCTTGCCTTTGGTTATTTAGATGAAAAAGACGCAAATGATTTTACGCCAATGATTGTTTATGCCGATGCAGATAATAAGTTGAAGGAAGTGAAAAAATATACTATTTAGAAATTAAAATAATTGAAAAATCTATTCAACAGATTAAGCAACTGGCATCATTGGCCTTTTACTCTATTCTATTTTCCCATCTCTTTTTTCTGGATCTGGTATATTATCAGAAGTAAGTCCGTCTGGTTTTTCAGCACCTCAAACCCGATGCTAACCTTTGGCGGGTTTGAAGGCGAAAGCAAAGAAGAAATGTACAACAATCTGTCAAAAGATTATTATCCAAAAAGCATTTATATCAGCCCTCAAAAACCTTTTACAGACGTGCTTGCTGATCTAAAAAGCAACTTGTTTTCCTATCCTTTTATTGTGAAACCAAAGGTAGGAATGGAAGGAATTTTGTTTAGGAAAATTGATAATGAAGCACATCTGAAAACTTATCATCAACAAATTCCTGTTGATTATATTGTTCAGGATTTTGTAGATTATCCGTTAGAAATTTGTGTTTTTTATTATCGCCATCCTGCAAAGAAATCAGGAAGAATATCGGCGTTCTTTGTAAAAAAATTGCCATCAATAACCGGTGATGGAATTGCTACCATTAAAGAATTATTGGAAAAAAATAATTCAAATATTAAAGAAGAAATATGCAAACTTCAACCTGAAAAAATGGAACAGGTTTTAAAAAAAGATGTAGTTTTTAATTTATCATTTATAGGAAACCGCTACCACGGAGCCACATTTCACGATCTTTCTACATCAATAGATAATGATCTTCTAAAATTGTTTGACAACATCAGTCTTTCAAATAATTTTTATTATGGACGATACGATATGAAATGTTTATCAGTTGAAGATTTAAAGAAAGGGGAAAACTTTACAATACTTGAATTTAATGGTGCCGGCTCTATTCCCAATCATATTTATACTGAAAAATATACCCTTATAGAAGGGTACAAAGAAATCCTTAAGCATTGGCATGCATTGTATGAAATAAGCAGTTATAATCACAAAGCCGGTTTACCATATTGGGGATTTTTAAAAGGATACCGCTATCTAAGAAATGCAAAAAAGCATTTCAGATTTTTAAAAAAATGTGATAGGAGTCTTGTTCTAAAAAGTGTTGAGTTAAACTTTCATGAGGATTGAGGAAACGAAAATATAGTTTTTGCTTTGTTTTAGCAAATGAAAGATATTTTTCATTCATCTGTTTTTTTGATAAAATAAATTTTTACATTGATAAAATGACATCTTCAAAATTAGATATATTATTTATACTAAACCCCAAATCAGGAGGCAACAAAAAGACCGATTGGGAACCGGTTATTAGCAATTATTTTAAATCACTTTCCTACCAAATAGAAATTTTTATTTTAACTGGGATAGATGATGCCGAACATATTCGAGGTAAAATAAAATTATCTCCTGAAAAAATTGTTGCTGTTGGAGGCGATGGAACGATATCTCTTGTTGCGCAACAATTATTGCAGAGCTCAATTCCAATGGGCATTCTTCGTGGTGGTTCTGCAAATGCTATGGCAACAGATTTGAAAATTCCTGAAAATAATTCGGCAGCCCTTGACACGATTTTAAAAGGCAGAATTCAGAAATGTGATGCGATCAAAATAAACGAAAATGAGATCAGCATTCATTTAAGTGATTTGGGTTTGAATGCAAGAATCGTAAAATATTTTCATCAAAGTTCTGTTCATGGAATGTGGGGTTATGCAAGATTTTTTATTAAAATACTTTTGCAGGCAAAGGAAGTTGAGGCACGAATTTCAGCAGATGGCAGGGATATAAATATGAAAGCGTTTATGATCGTAATTGCCAATGCAAAAAAATATGGTACAGGGGCTATTATTAATCCAGGAGGTTTGATTGATGATGGAAAATTTGAACTGGTGATTGTACGAAACATTTCATTTATCGGAATCATCAAAATGTTTTTTAACAGTAAGTCATTCAATACAAAAAACGTAATAATTTTTCAAACAACAAAAGCAACAATCAGCACAAAAAGAAAGATGGATTTTCAAATAGATGGGGAATATGAAGGCAAAATAAATAAAGTAACTGCTCAGATTATTCCTTCCGCTTTGAATATAATCGTTCCCAACGTATATGATGCTGTAGAAAGCCACGTTTAATTAAAAATCGCGGCAAAGCAATACCAATGCCGGTTCCAATAATCATGGAAGCCAAAACATCACTTGGATAATGAACACCTAAAACCAACCTGGTATAAGTAACAAGAAATGCCCATATCCACACCACTAAAATAAACCATTTTTGTTTCTTAAAAAGAAGTGTGATTGCTGTTGCCAACACAAAAACTTCTCCTGTGTGTCCCGAGGGAAATGATGCCGATGAAACATTGACCAGGTTATGAATCGAAGGATAGATAATGAAAGGACGTGTACGGTTTACGATATGCTTCAAACTATCTATGACAACAGAAGTTGAAATAAGTGAAATAAAAACCAACCAGCTTTTTCGTTGCAATAAAAACTTTTTTTTGAGGAGCGCATAAACCAGTAAAATAACGGATGCAGAATAAGTAGTTACAGTTGCAATGTTGGTTATAAAAATAAAAAAATGATCCAGAGATTCTATCCTGTTGTGATTGATCGCTTCTAAAATATGTAAATCAATTTCCTTTAACCCCTGAAAAAAATGAGAAAACAGGAGGAACAAAAAGTTGAAAAAAAACAGAAACGTTTCATACATTGTTTTAATTTAAAAAATGTAAAACTATAAGCAGATTCTGTTTTAAATCTGAACTTTTATCAAATGAAAAATTGACTTTCAAAAAAGAATAAACCTTTTATCGTCGCTCAATCTTTCAAAAGGTTTGCCAACTGAAAATAAAATTCCTTTAAAAAGTTTTAACCAAAAACCAGAGAATTTGAATTATGTGGCCCTTTGTAATGGATAAATTTTAGAAAATACAAATAGTCATTATTTCTTTGTTGGCTGTCTGAAGGAAAATCAGATTCAATTTTTCTGGTTTAAAATTCATCTGTAGTTGTCAGTTATTAAATTATTAATTCTTCTTTTCGTTCCCATTGGCTGCTAATATTTCTTTAATTTTAATTAACCTAATTATTTTTTATGAAAAAGATATTAACCGCCTTCTATCCTTCTGTTACGCCAATCCACGTCATTAATTTAGCCATTCAGTTTGCCACGCAAAATTCAGCGGTTATCCAGGCAGTTTATTTAGCTGAAGGGAAAGAGCCTGTTAATTCAAATTATCCTTTTCCAAATGATCTTTCAATAGCAGAAGATTTTAGGGGCACAGAAAATATTTCCCAGGAGAACCAAAAACTCATTGAGGATAATATAAAAGCTTTTAAAAAAGAATGCGAACTTAATGGTATCACTTTTTCCATTGAGAAAAATATGACAATGGAGCAATTAATTGATAAAACAGTGAATTCCGATTTGCTTCTGATAGATTCAGAAAGTAATTTAATTGAACGGGTATTGACTAAAATTCATTGTCCTGCTTTTATTACTTCAGCTGTTGAAGTGCTTCAAAAAGTGACTTTAATGTATGATAATAGCGTTTCCAGTAAAATTGCTATAGAAACATTCATTTCTCTTTTTCCTGAATTTGCAAATTTGCCAACCTATCTTTTCTCTATTAATCCAAACAAGGAAGATGAATTGGAAATGCAACAGTATTTTAAAGAAAAACTTCAGCCTTGTTTTTCAAATCTTATGTTTCTAATTGTAAATGGTAATAAAAAAAATGAGCTTAAAAAAATTTTAGACCAATCATCAGCGCCCAATTTGCTTGTAATGGGAGCATTTGGAAGAAGTGCTATATCAGACTTTTTTCATGCAAGCTTCGCCAGCACAGCCCTAAAAGATAAAAATATTTGCTTGTTTATTGCACACGATGATAAATCCTGACTTAATAGTTTCAAATTTTTTATTCCTCACTTTTTTTGTTTTTCGGGGTATGCTTTAAAACTTTTGCTTCTGAATAGAAAATAATTTCTTCCGCCATATTTTTTGACTGATCTCCTACTCTTTCCAGTTTTCTAACAGTTGATAAAATATATAGAGCAGATTCAGTCTTTGACGGATTTACTTTAATAAATTCAGCAACAACAGCAGCTGCGTTTTTATTGATTTCATCCAATAAATCATCTTTCTTAAAAACTTTTCTCGCTAACATCGTATCCTCTTCTGCAAACGCATTCATTACGTCGCTAACCATTTCATTGGCCTGTTGATACATTTCAATAACACGCGTAATTTTCAGTAAACTCATGTCAAAGTCTCCTGGAATATTTACTACAAATTTTCCAATTCCTTCTGCAATATCGCCCGTGCGCTCCAGATTCATATTAATTTTTAAAACCGCTAAAACAAATCGAAGATCAATAGCAACCGGAGCGAACAAAGCAATTATATCTTCGCAATCGCTGTCAATTTTTAATTCAAAGGCGTTTACTCTTTTTTCTGTAAGGATCACTTCTCGGGCAAGATCACGATCCATATTCTTCAAAGCTTTCTCTGCTTTTTGCAACTGAGATAAAACCATTTCCCACATACGGATAATTTCCTGTTTTAACTGCTGAAGTTCATTATCCAGTGGTGTAAGCTTTTGATTCCATTTTAAGAATGCCATAATTTTTTTTTATTTTTTTTATCCAAAATGACCTGTAATATAATTCTGCGTTTTTTCATGTTTGGGATTAGTAAAAATCATTTTGGTATTACCAGATTCTACTAATTCACCTAAATAAAAAAATGCCGTTTTATCACTTACTCTTGCTGCCTGTTGCATGTTGTGCGTCACCATCAAAATGGTATATTCTGATTTCAGTTCGTGAATTAATTCTTCAATTTTTGCGGTAGAAATTGGGTCTAAGGCCGAAGTCGCTTCATCCAGTAATAAAATTTCAGGGTTCATAGCTAATGCCCTGGCAATACACAATCGTTGCTGCTGGCCACCGGATAAAAAACTTCCTTTTTTGTGAAGCGTACTTCTTACTTCCATCCACAATGCGGCTCTTCTCAAAGAATTTTCTACAATTTCATCTTTTTCGGTTTTACTAAGTTTGATGCCATTTAATACATAACCGGCAATTACATTATCAGAAATGCTCATCGTAGGAAATGGGTTTGGTCGCTGAAAAACCATGCCTACTTTTCTGCGAAGCAATACCGGGTTCATTTCATAAATATCTTCTCCTTTTAGTTTTAACGAACCCTCAACTGTCGCACCAGGAGTTAATTCATGCATCCGGTTTATACAGCGGATAAAAGTAGTTTTGCCACAACCAGACGGTCCCATGATTGCCCATACGGTGTTTTTTTCAACTTCAAGGTTGATATTTTTTAAGATATGACTTTTCCCAAAAAACGCATTAAAGTCTGTCGCTTTTAAAATTGCACTTTCCATTTACGCTGAACTATTTTAGTAATAATATTTAAAATCAAAATCATCAATATCAATAACATCGACGCACCCCACGCAAGTTGATGCCAGTCATTATAAGGGCTTGTTGCATAATTAAAAATAATCAAGGGCAGGCTGCTCATCGGTTTGAAGATGTTTGTACTCATAAAAGGATTCCCAAAAGCAGTAAATAACAACGGCGCCGTTTCTCCGATAACCCGCGCAATACTGAGAATAACGCCGGTCATAATTCCGCCTAAACCTGTTGGTACGATTATTTTTAAAATTGTTTTATAGTATGGAACACCAAGAGCTAATGATGCTTCTTTTAAAGATTCCGGCAAAAGCTTTAAGGTTTCTTCCGTAGATTTTACAATCGCTGGAAGCATCATCAGTGCCAATGCTACACTTCCTGAAAAAGCGGAAAATCCGCCCATTGGCCTTACAATCCATTCGTAAATAATGATACCGATAACTATGGAAGGAATACCTTGTAAAACATCCACAGCCAAACGGCAATAATAAGCCAGTCTTGATTTTGTGGCTTCACTCAAATAAATCCCAATAATAATTCCCACCGGAATTGCCAAAACACACGAGACCAATAAAATCAAAACGCTCCCTACTAATGCATTGGCAACTCCGCCACCGGTTTCACCAACAGGCTTGGGCAAATTTGTAAAAAAATCCCAATTGATTGCAGTAATTCCCTGTTTGAAAATATAAAATAAAATCAGCAATAAAGGCAAAGTAGAAATAATCGTTCCCGCAATAATAATTCCTTTGAATGCTTTATTTTTTTTGTTGCGATGCGCAATTTGTTTTTCAATTTCCAGGTCAGCAAACAGTTTATTATTCATTATTTTATTTTGGTGTAAAATCATTTCTATAAAATGAATTTCTTTTTTTCTGTTGTTTAAGAAAGTGTAAACCGTTTAATAACCTGTTTGCCCAAAATATTTATTATCGTAGCAACGACAAACAGAAATAATCCCATTTCAATCAAAGCCGATGTATATATTTTTCCTGTAGCTTCCGAAAATTCGTTGGCAATCACACTCGCCATCGTATTTCCAGGACTGAAAATTCCGGTAGGAATCTGGTGTGTGTTTCCAATCAGCATGGTCACCGCCATCGTTTCACCTAAAGCCCTTCCAAGCGCTAACAGTAAACCAGCAAATAAACCGGATTTGGTATGAGGAATAATGATTTTTGTAATGACTTCATACCTGGTTGCTCCGAGAGAATAAGCAGCTTCTTTTAAATCTGCAGGAACCATTGAAATCACCTGTCTTGAAAGCGAAACCGAAAACGGCAATATCATTATAGCAAGAATTATAGAAGAAGTAAAAATGCCAACACCATAAGGCGGAAGATTTAATTTCATTTCTAGCACCCGCACCATGGGTACTAAAACAAACAAACCCCAAAAACCATAAATTACCGAAGGAATTCCGGCAAGATGGTCAATCACATTTTTAAAGATTTCTGCCACGATTCCTTTCTTATAATATTCGCCCAGGAAAATGGCTACGGCAATTGAAAAAGGTGTGGAAATAACCAGCGCTAAAAATGACGTAAGAAGTGTGCCAATTAAAAAAGGCAATGCGCCAAATTCATCTGCTACCGGGTCCCAGGTTTTATCGTAAAAAAATTTTGTCCCTAACGCTTTAATCGAAGGCATTGAATTGATGAGAAGCGTGAAGAAGATGGCAAGCAAAATAATTACTACTACAATCGCAGATAGTGTAAGTGTTTTTTCGAACACTTTTTCTTTTAAATTTATTCGCTTGGCCTGGTAAGATATTGCCGTCATTCTTTTGATCGTTTTTTTATTTGCAAATACTGTGAAAACATCAATTGAGACGTTTTCAGAGTTCTTTGTTATTATTAAAGAAGAATAGCTTACATCAACGGCTTCGAGCCGAAAGCAACAAACTTCAAGATTTCTTCAGCTTTCTTCACCGCCGCATCAGGAAGTGGCGCATACCCCAGTGGTTCCGCATATTTTTGCCCTTCATGAATTACATAATTGATAAGGTCAATCGTAGCTTTTGCAGACGCTTCCGTTCTGTTATTGTAAGATTGATTTTTGTAAATAAGCAAATAAGTGAAACTGCAAATCGGGTATCCATCAGGCGCATCCGTGTTTGTCAATGAAACCCTCATGTCAGCCGGCAAATCAATTGCCGCAGCAGCGCTCGATGATTTCAAACTTGCTTCTACAAAATTTCCTGCTTTATTTTTCAGTGTTGCTGCAGGCATTTTATTTTGCAGTGCATAAACCAACTCTACATATCCAATACTTCCCGGCGTTTGTTTTACCAAACCACTTACACCTTCATTTCCTTTAGCACCAAGGCCTACTGGCCAATCCAGAGATTTTCCTGTTCCCGGTTTGGTATTCCATTCTGCATTTACTTTAGATAAATAATCCGAGAAAATATAAGTAGTTCCGCTGCCGTCAGAACGATGAATTACAGAGATGGACAAATCCGGTAATTTAACTCCAGGGTTTATTGCCATAATATTTGGGTCATTCCATTTTTTGATTTTTCCTAAAAAAATATCTGCTAAAACTTCAGGTGTAAATTTTAAAGAAGGATTATCCGGCAAATTATAAGTAATAATTACAGCGCCGAGGCAGGAAGGAATGTGCACAATCGGAGCAGGTGATTTACTTAATTCCTCATCACTCATTGGTGCATCTGATGCCCCAAAATCAACGGTTTTATTTTGCAATTGTTTGATTCCGCCACCGGAGCCAATAGATTGATAATTTACTTTAATTCCTTTCTCTTTATTATAGACATCAAAAACTTTAGAATAAAAAGGATACGGAAATGTAGCCCCTGCTCCTAAAATCTCATTATCATTTTTAGCTGATGAATTATTTTCATTGCTGTTGCCGCCACAAGAGACGAGGCCAAAGCTAATGACCAGGAGTGACAGGATAATTGTTCTAAACTTCATAATTTAAATTGAGTTTTTAATTTTTAATTGTTATTTGTTGAATAAAAAATAAAGGGTGATTCTTCCTTCAAGGTCATAATCACTTTTTAAATTTCCGGATGCTTCCGTCAACTTACTTTGGTATTGATTATACCATAAATTAGGCATGATGTGAACATTTTTTGAAACGACAAAATCAAGGCCGATTGTAGCAAACGCTTCTTTTGTAGTGTTATATCCGCTGGAATATTTCTTATCTCCAATGAATTTATTATCGGGATTATAAAAATCCACACGGGCAAAAAAACTAAGTTTGTTTTCAGTCAGTTGCTGGGTTACATAAAAGGAAATTCCGTTAGGAACTACATCTGCATAAACCGAATCTGCTAAAGTGTTATTGGTTTTTAATTGCCTGAATGCTTCTACGCCAATTGTTGTTGAAGAAGTTTTATAAGCAGCAAAAGCTTTAAAGTTTGAAATATCCTGGTGAACAGGCGTTATTGAAGTTCTGTCGTGCTCATAATTTCCCTGTACCACTAATTTTTTATTAAAGAAATAAACATATAGTGAAGTGTAAATTTTCTTAAAATTATTATTTTCTAATTTGGCACCATTGCTGTTTGCAATCAACACATCATACCCCACATTTTCGTTCTTGCCAATCTTTCCAAAAACGCCTACTCCTAAATCGGTAGAACTGGAAACGCCTTTCATATCAGCGATTGTTTTTTCAACTGACCGGTATCCCCAGATCGGGTCAACCAAAGTGGCAAAAGTAGGCGTAGCTTGTTGCCCGGCAACTATTGTTGCATGGGGAATTACATTTTTAAAGCGGATGTTCATTGCTTTAATGTAAACGGCGCTGTTGTTGTCTGTCAACACATCCGTATTGTTTGGATTAGCCTCAAAAGTAGATTCATGTGCGAGCAATAATTGGGAAGAAATACTTGGAGTAAACTGATAATCATACCCTAAATAAATGCGGCGAAAATTGAAAGAATTATAATCTTTTGGAAGTTTGGAATATTGAACATTTCCTCTTTGCGCAGAATCTGCGTGAAGTTTATATGCATAATCTCCGAATGCATAACCCCAGATTTTCCCTGAAGATTTAAATTCTTCTTTTGTTTTTGTACTATCCTGCGCCATTGCGTTTATTGATAAGAAGCAAAAAAATGTAACTAATGCAATGAAAAAGGTTTTGTTTGGTTTTGAATTGATAAATGTTTTCTTCATATTCTTAATTTCAATGCAAAATTGATATTCTAATGTTATCAAAACATTAAGGCAACATTAAATTTGCATTAACAAATGTTTCAGAAGACATTTATTCTTCCTCTTTAATGTAGGAGAAACTTTGAGAAAACAAAAAGAATTTTTTTAATGAAAAAGAATTTTCACAATATGCATTGTTTCTTTATAATTATAAGAAACAACAAACTTATAAGTATCGCAGATTGTTTTTACAATAGATAATCCAAGACCGATTGAATCACTGGAAGAAGATTCTTTTTTAAAACGCTCAAAAAAGCTTTCAGTATTTTCATTTGGTTCATCTCCTGTATTGCTTACTAACAAAGAGTCTTGAGCAAGTTCAATTGCGATGGTACCGTTTTGGTAATTATGCTTTATTGCATTCCAAATAATATTTGAAATCAGAATTTCAGCAAGGGAATCATTTATTTGGATAAAGATATTGTCTGCAATATTTTTTTCAATACTGATATTTTTTATCGACGCCAGTTCTTCAAAGTTTTCCAGGCATTCATTAAGTACTAATGAAAGATTAATCTTTTCAGCATTTTCAAACTGATGGTTTTCGATCTTTGCAAGCAGCAATAAAGATTGATTTAATTTGGAAAGTCTTGAAGCGGCATCATTTAAACTTTGAATCGCATTGATCTGATTTTTATCAAGATTTTCTGATTGCAATAAAAGTTCAATTTTATTTTTTATAATTGACAGAGGAGTTTGTATTTCATGCGATGCATTTTCTGTAAAATTTTTAAGAGCCGCATAATCTTTCCTCACTTTTTCAGTCATAAAAAGGGCGGTCTTATTCAATTCCCGAAACTCATTAATATTTGTTTTTTGAAGTTCAATAGTATTTTTTGAAGAAAGATTAAACTGGTTTAGCTGAGCTAAAGTATGATTAAATGGTTCCCATAATTTAGTCAGCAAAAACCGGTTGGCAATAAAAAGCACAAGCAGTAAAAAAACAATTACAGAAAAAGTAATTATTAAAATCAATTGGATAATATCTTCCGTTTCCTGTTCCGATTTTTTTACTTCGGTGATATAATAATTGCCATTGACTTTTATAAGAAATTCCAGTTTTCTGAATGATTCTGTTTCATTTGCTTTATGATTGTATCTGTCTTCTGTTGAAAATTCAGGTCTAAAAGTATCATCTTGTGTAAGATGAAATTGAATCTCCTGGTCTTTATAATTAGATGCTTCTGGCAGTGAATTTTTTTCTTTTATATAATGAATAATTTCCTGTTGCTCGATCCGTAAATCTTTATCAATCTGATGCACTAAAAAAAAATGAATGATAAAATAAAAACCAATGACGGTAATTAAAAGGGTGATAATCGTAATCGGAATATTTACGCGATTGTATTTTGCAAGTAGTTTCATTGAACGGTAAATTTATAACCCATTCCATAAACAGATTTGATATAATCGGCGTCCCCTGCATCCATTAATTTCTTTCTTAAATTTTTAATATGGGTATAAATAAAATCAAAACTTCCGGCCATGTCATTTCCCCAAAGGTGCTCTGCTATTGCTTCTTTAGAAATAATCCGTTTTTTATTCAAAACGAAATAAATCAACAATTCGTATTCTTTTTTGGTGAGTTCTACCGGATTATTTTCTACCATTACTGTTTTACTTTGTGTATCAATGGTTATATTATTAAACTGCAAAATAGAATTTCCGTCAAATTTTTTTCTTCTGATAATTGCCGCGATCCGGGCATTTAATTCTGAGAGATGAAATGGTTTTGATAAATAATCATCTGCCCCAAGATTCAATCCTTTTATTTTATCATCCAAAGAATTTTTTGCAGAAATAATGAGTACCGCATCTGTTTTTTTATCATCTTTTAATTGTTCCAAAATCTTTAAACCATTTCCACCGGGCAATGTAATATCGAGCAAAATACAATCGTAATCATTGTATTCAGTTTTATATTTCGCTGTAGCGAAATCTTCAGCAATATCACAATAGTAATCCTGGGATGAAAGATAAGCCGCGATGCTTTCACTCAAACTTCTTTCGTCTTCTATAATTAATATTTTCAATACAAATTTTCGGAAAAATTACAAAATCATTCTGAAGATATTTTGAAGAATGAAAGTCAAGATAGCGCTCTTGGTCCATCTCACGCTAACATTAGTTATTAATAAATCTTTTTTAGGAAAACAAGTTATTTGTTTTGTTCACTATACTTTGCATCTAATATCCAGTCAGTTAAAGCAAATAGTTAAAAACAAAATTCCTACAGAATTCAAAAATATCTTTGTGGTAAATTTAATTTAGCCCGTGAAAAAATTATTATTTCTTTTGCTTTTATGTATCTTGACTTTTTCTGTTTTTGCCCAACAATCCGGTAATAAAAAGGAAGATTATCAAATAAAAGGAAGATTATTAGACTCAACCTCTCACCACCCCTTGGAATATGCCACCATTTCCTTATTTCTGAATAGCGCTAAAAAGCCCATAAACGGAACGGTTTCGGACAATAAAGGAAATTTTGTAGTAAATGATGTAGTTCCGGGAAAGTATAAATTAGTGGCGGAATTTCTAGGTTATAAACCACATACTTTATTAAATATTACAATTGATAAAGACAATCCGGTTATTGATGTAAAAGATATTATTTTAGAATCAAAAGCAACGACGCTGCAAGGCATCGTTATTTCGGGAAAGCCTAAAATAATTGAAAATAAAATTGACAAATTGGTTTTTAATGCAGATCAGGATGTTACTTCCCAGGTTGGCGTAGCCACCGATATTCTGAAAAAAGTGCCGCAGGTTTCTGTAGATGTGGATGGAAATGTAGAACTGGCGGGAAGTTCCAGTATTCGTTTTCTGATCAATGGAAAACCTTCTGCAGCTTTTGGGAGCGACATTGCTGATGTACTGCAATCTATTCCGGCGAGCCAGATAAAAAGTATAGAAGTGATTACCAATCCCGGCGCCAAATATGATGCACAAGGCCTTGGTGGAATTATAAATATCATTTTAAAAAACAATAACTCGCAAGGTGTAAATGGAAATTTATCATTAACAGGAGGCACAAGAACGGAAAACGGTTCTTTTAATTTTAATGCACGCAAAGGAAGTTTTGGAATGAATGCATTTATCAGCGGAAATGCAAGATTGAATTCGCAAACCGCTTCGTCATCCAATCGGCTTACCAATGATACTGCGGAAAATACAACAGTTTTATTGCATCAGAACGGTTCCAGCAGTATCGAGAGAAAAGGCTATCAAACCGGGCTTGGCTTTGATTGGGATGTTAATGATCACAATAGTTTTTCGGGTGCTGTTTCTTATGAAAATTTCAGCCATACAGGAACAAACAACAGTGGCCAATCGCAAATTACAAAAGACCTGAATGGCAATGTGCTTTCGGATATTGAAAGCTCTATTAATGGCGATAATGCTTTTCGTTTTCACAATGTAGATGCAAGCCTTAATTATAAAAAAACATTTAAAAAAGAAGATCAGGAATTAGATCTTGCTGCTAATTCAAGTTTTGGAAACCGCAATTCAGTTGATAATAGTTTCCAGTTTGCATTGCCACAGGACTCACTTTATTATGGTACCAAAGGCAATAATCCGGGGACGGAGAAAGAAACTGAAATAAAACTTGATTACACCCAACCGATTAAAAAAAATATACTTCTTGGAGTAGGAAGCAAACTTGGATTGTATGATATTGCCAGCAATTCTGAAGTATTGAAATTAGCTGGTTCCGGTGAATATTCTAAAGATGCTTATTTATCTAACAGTCTTGATTATCATGAAAAAGTTTATGCACTTTATGGGGAATTAAGTTTCCCGGTATTCAAACTTTTTAATGCTAAAGTAGGAGAACGTTACGAGCGCACAGAGATCAATTCTTATTATTCAGACGCACAACAACAGGCAAAGGTTCCAGGCTATAATACTTTTGTTCCGTCCATCTTTTTTTCAAAAAAATTAAGTGAAAATTCTCTTTTAAAACTAGGTTATTCGAAAAGGATAGAAAGGCCGGATTACAGAGATTTAAATCCTTTTATCAACACCAGCGATCCAAAAAATCTTTCTACCGGAAATTCAAATCTTAAACCGGAAATTGGTAAACGATATGAATTGGGATATAGTTTAGATATTAATAAAGTCGGCTCTTTTATGGTTAATCTTTTTTATAGAATAAATGAACAGGATATTCAACCCTTTATTGTTTATTATCCTGCGTTCCAGGTAGGTGATACAACTTATACAGATGTGGCGCTAAGTACTCGTCAAAACATTGGAAGAGAAAATAATATAGGACTGAATGCTTTTGCTTCTGTCAAATTATTTTCAAAGCTTGATCTCAGAACCAACCTGTTCTTTTTTGAAAGACATACGATTAATGCAATTGATAAAGGATACAATTATAACAGCTTTAATTATCGCTTCAATGTAAATGCGGATTATCAATTTTCAAAAACACTTTTGGCAGAATTCTTTGGAAACTTCCGTTCAGCAAGACATGAGGCGCAGGGAACCTATCCCTCTTTCACAACTTACAGCCTTGCAATCCGCAAACAATTCTGGAACAAAAAAGGAAGCATCGCCTTGACAGCATCCAATCCTTTCCATAAAAATCTGGATCAGACAACGAAACTCTTTGGTCCCAATTTTACTATTGACAGCTATCGCACAATTCCTTTCAGGTCTATTGGAATTAATTTCACATGGAAATTTGGAAAACTGGAATTCAAAAAAGATAAGGAAAACATGAATGACAATTTGAATGCCCCTGTTGTTAATGGTTAAACGGATTTATATCTTTGAGTTTAGGAAACTAAAATTCCGCATATTTGTTCGTTTACTGTAAAAGCCTATTTCTGTAAAAATATATAAATGAAAAAAGTATTGAAAATTATATTGGTGATTTTGATAATTGTTTTAGTTGTAATTCAATTTGTAAGGCCATCAAAAAATGCGGGAGAAGAAATTGCACAAAATCAAATTAATGCGAAATATCAAATCCCGGTCAACGTTCAAAAAAATCTGAAAGTTTCGTGTTATGATTGCCATAGCAACACAACTGTTTATCCTTTCTACTGGCGAATACAACCCGTTGCCTGGTTTCTGAATAATCATATTGAACAAGGGAAGAATCACCTTAATTTTTCAATATTTGCAACCTATCCTTCCTGGAAGCAACATCAATTATTTGAATCCATTGTAAAAGAAGTGAAAGATGGCGGAATGCCTCTTACTTCCTACACGCTCATACATCGTGATGCTGTTTTAAATGCAGATCAAAAACTCGCGATAGAAAATTGGGCCGCCCATTCAGCAAAACAAATGGAAAGTGAATATCCGGCAGATAGTTTAGTAAATCCGAAACGGCGCAGTTAATTTTAGATTGACAAAAATGAATTTATCATTTGAATTTCAAGTGCAGCGTCAGAATATTTGAGTTAAGACCTGTACTTCTTATGTAATGCCCAAAGCGAAGCTCCAGCGAATTTAAATGTTGGTATCCAAATACTCCTTTTGGAGGTGCAATCCTGAATTCGGCTCCAAAAAAATTACTTTGCAAATCAGATAGATCATAATCGCTCGTGTAATAAGTTTCATCAATGCTATGCTGTCCGTAAGGTGCAAAATATCGGGTTCCTTTTTGAGTATTATAGCGATAAAAAGGACTTATTGAAACAAAGGAAGTTAGCTTAACAGGAATTTCGATTTCGGCCGTATGAGCCCGGATTCCCCAATCATCCATATAGAAGCGGTAAAAGGTTCTGATAATATAATGATCATCCAGAAAATAATTCAGACGCACAGCAATGGGTAATTTATACCTGTTATCCGGTAAATTTTCAGGTCTTTCATTATAGATATTTAAATCGGGACCAACACCTTCAGTGAAATTTGAATTAAAATAAACACGTTGGTATTTTGTAGCCAATAAACCATGTTGGTAAGATGGTTCAACAATTAATAAAGCCTGCAACCTTGTATTAATGACCTGCGAAAGGGAAAATGATGCGCTGAAAGAATTACGGGGTTTATAATCTACCGGCCTTCGGTCATCGCTTGAACCTGAACCATATTGCGAGGATCGAAGTTCCACCGGTAATATCACTTTCCATTTATCTAAAAAAGCGAGTAGTTTCAAATCAAACTGTCTATTTTTATTAGGCGAAACTCTTGTTAAATTAAATCCTGCACCTATTGACTGATAATCATATTCATGTGAATATGAACCGGTAAAACCATAAGAATTTCCTGTGTTTTCATTTGAGCGGGTAAAGTTTATAGAAGGATAAACCCGTGTATCTGATTTTGAGGCAGAAGAAACACTATTAGGATCAATTTTGTCTGAAGATGCAGATGTGTAATGATCTACACCCAATTCAAAAAGCAGGGTATTCTTATGATTATTAGGTCTTAGACTTGAAAGTTGTACATCAAAAGTGTTGGCAAAATCACTTAATTTTTCGGTTCCAATACCGCCGGTAACTGCTGAATTGTTTCCGTTCTGGTGATAATAAGCTGTAACGTAATTTATTTCATCAATTTTCAGCTTACGGGCTTTATAATTTGTTGTATCCTTTGCGGGTATAGGAGTTTGTGCATGCAAACTCAAAATGCCTATATACAGCGCGAGCACACTTAAATATATTTTTTTCATTCACTCAGAATTTTTCTTAATCATTTTAATTACAACCACAACCGCCGCCACTTTTTCCTCCATTAGCACCAGAGCCACCTTCACGGTAAAGTTGGAAACTCTGTTCAAATTTTTGTGATTTACGGGCGGATAATTCCATCTCAGTATCGTTTAAACGACTTTTCTGATAAGGCTTTACTGTGCTACAGGAAGTATAGCAAACACTTATAGTAAACAAACAAAAAAACCAGATTATAAAACGTTTCATTTTCATTTAGCTCAGTGTTTAATATTTATATTTGTTGAATGATAAATGTTGTCATTATCATCAATAATTATACAAGCCATTTTCGGTAATTGATTGATTAGGTTTAAACCCACTCTGGTTCCCATTACCATCACGGGCGTAGCCATTGCATCGGCAAGCTCTGCACTCGGACAAATAATACTTACACTTTTAATGCCCGAAACCGGTAATCCTGTTTTTGGATCTATGGTATGTGAGTACGTCTTGCCATTTATAACTGCATACTTCTCGTAATTTCCTGAAGTGGCAATTGCCATATCGCTGATATTTAAAGAAGAAAACGGAGTTGAGCTATTGTTTGGATTTGCAATCCCAATGGTCCATGGTTTTCCATTGGGTTGTGTGCCCCATGTTATCAGATCGCCGGCAGCATTTACAATTCCGCTTTTTACTCCTCTTTTTTTTAAAATATTTTTTGCCCTGTCTGCCGCATATCCTTTTCCAATTCCCCCAAATCCAATTCGCATTCCTTTTTCTTTTAAAAAAACCGTTCCTTTTTGTTCATCCAGTATTATGTTTTTAAAATTGATTAGTCTTACTGATTTACGGGCAGTTTCTTTATCTGGTAATTCCTTCATCGTCACGTCAAAATTCCAAAGACGTTTATCAATGGAACCATAAGTAATATCAAAAGAGCCTTGGGTAAGTAAAGAAATTTTTAAGGAACGGTCAATCAAATCAAAAACTTCCTCATCAACTTTTACCGGTTTAATTCCTGCATTTTGATTAATAAGATTAGTTTGACTATCATCGCTAAAAGTTGTTAATAGCTTTTCAATTCTTCTGATTTCATCAATAGCAACATCGATATGTTTCTCTGCCAAAATAGAATCCTTATCTACAACACTAATTTCAAAACGGTTGCCCATTAATTTCAGAATGCGTCTGTGAACTAAATTATCGAGTGCTTCAAGGGTTTGCATGCACGATGCTATTAATTTCTAAAACAAACTTTTCCGGAGATTCATCTGGAAAACCATCCCATTCTTTTAATATTTTCCCATTTTCATTCACTAATAATGTCAGTGGAAAAGTTCCGTTGGAATTGTATTTGTCCGCTAAAGATTCATTCAACTTGGTCTGTGCGGGATCCAACTGATTTTTCTTTTGACGGGGGAAATCTGCTCTGACCAAAACCAGGTTTTTTGCCGCGTAATCTTCAAAGGTTTGACTCTCAAAAATTTCTTTTGTAAGCCGGATACAAGGGCCACACCAATCAGAGCCCGAAAAATTAATCAATATCAATTTATGTTCCTTTGTAGCTTCAACCATGGCTTTATTAAAATTTCCAAGCCAGGAAGGTGCTGCGATAAAGAAGGCCATTATTATTCCTAAAATTTTCATACTTTTTTTGTTATTTTATAATTATGAATAAATTCTCAATGAAGAGCCTGAAAGAGTTGTTTTATAAACTTTTAAATTTCTCTGTGCAGGCGGATTTAAAACGATACCTGTTTCTGAAAAAGCGGAGCCGTGGTTGTTACAATAGAAAACTGCATTTTGTCCATCATAAACTAAAGAATAATTCTGATGAGTACATGATTGTTGGACTGCAATATAATTTCCTTTCATTGTCTTTGCAATCAAAACTCCCTGTTGTGCTAAAAAACCTCCGTCAGTTAAAAGAGCTGAATAAGCAGGTGTGGAAAGATCAATTGTAAAATCTATTGTTGATGGAGCACTTACTCCATTTGCAGACTTTGAACAACCCATACAGTTAACCAAAAAGAGAGAGGCCGCTGAACCGCCAATTAAGGAAAAGAATTCTTTCCGATCCATATTTTATTTTAATTTTTTTTGGTGAAAATATAAGTATACAATTTCATACCGTAAATTCATATTCATTGATAAAGTGAGCCATCTTTAACAAAAGAGTTGGGTTGAAAATCACTTTTTAAAAAATATTAACGATTTGTCCCAGTTAAGAAAGTCATAACAAGCCGCATCGCCAGGAAGGAAAAAAAAACAAATATTTCGCAAATAGTAAAGCAACAAATTATCTGGAATTTTATTTTAAGGAAGCAGGAAAGAAAGCAGTCAGCAACAATACAATTTACCATTTATTACTTTATATTGAACCAACCTTTTTTGCTCGCTTAATTTTTTTATATTTATTTTCCTTTCAAGTTCATAAGTTGCTAATTTAAAAAGAACTTTGAAAAGTAACACTATAGCAAGCCAACCAATTTAGCTATTACATCTACTATGTTTGTAAACCCAACTGAACATTTGGAAGAAATCCGGCAACTCATCAAAGCATGTCTTGCGGAAGACAGGAATGCGCAAAGGAATTTGTATGAATTGTTAGCACCCCAAATGTTCGGCGTTTGCCTTCGGTATGCTAATAATCGGGAAGAGGCAGAAGATATTATGCAGGAGGGATTTGCACAGGTTTTTAAGTCGTTACACAACTTCAACTATTCTGGTTCTTTTGAAGGTTGGGTGCGAAAAATAATGGTTCGTTGCGCCATTGCCAAATATCGGCAAAAAACAAAATTGCATTCTGTTTTAAATATTGAGATTGAAGATATTGCTGCTACAAATAATGAAGAAATTCTAAGTCAGCTTGGCAAAAAAGAATTATTAAAAATGGTACAAAATCTGCCACCCGCATATCGATTGGTTTTTAACCTGTATGTTTTTGAGGGATTGAAGCACCGCGAAATCGCAGAGGAATTAGGCATTTCTGAAGGCACTTCAAAATCAAATTTCCATGATGCAAAAGTAATTTTGCAAAGGGTTGTTACTGACAGCATGAAAATTGCAAATCCAAAATCCACGAATGGATAAAAATTTACAAAATATTGAAGATCTGTTTAAAAAAGGGTTGGAAGGAAATGAAGAAACTCCTTCAGAAAATGTATGGAATAATATTGATCAATCACTTGAAAAAGAAAACAGTTTAAAATTTAGAAAAAAGTACTATTCGCTAAAAACAGCTACCGCTATTCTGGTTATGGTTGTGGCGCTTTTGAGTATTTATATTTTAAGAAATGAATTACAAAAGCAGACCGAAAAACAAAAAAATGAAAAGTTAGGAAAAGAGAATGGAGTGTTGAAAAAAGAAAAACCTGCAACAAATAATTTAACTGAAACTATTAAGAACCACCAACCAGAAAAAAACTTTTCTCTCTTAAGGAAAGAAGGCAAAATTAAAAGTACGAATGGCGATGCTAACAGAAGTTTATTGAAAAGAAATAACGCAAATGAAAGTTTAAAATCTTCCGGAGAAAATGTTTCAAATGAAGCAGCAATTAATAAACTTATTATTTCTCCTCGGCCGACTGAAAAGAAAAGCAGTGTTGTAGTAAACAATCCTTTTCTTAAAAAACCGCAAGAGAATCATTCGAATGATTTTAACTCTCATAACTTAGTAATACAACCTCCTGCTATAAATTTTGAATTTGCACAAATCCGCTCCTTCAACGCTTTAAAGAATCTGAAGCATACAACCACTATTTCTCCATATACAATGCCTAAAAAACCTAACTCGAATAGGTCAACCATTCATATTCCTTCAACACCACAATTTTATGCGGATGTCTTTTATTCGCCAACTATTCCTTTCTCTCACCTGAGGGATGATGATCACCAATCCGGAAATCCTTCTTCCCGTGAATTTGAAAAAAAGGAATCAGGAACTTATTCTTATTCTTTTGGGTTTTCAATTGGTTACCAGTTTAACCACAAATGCTCAATGCAATCCGGCATAAGTTTTTCAACTTTAAACATGGATCATGAGCCTGAAAAAATTTATGCCGAACGTGACAACCGGGGAGCCGTGAAATTCCCTATCAATACTTCATCAGGCAAGGGATACATCCTGCCATCTTTTACTAGTAATCCAAGGATCGGAGACAGTTTGGATACAAAGAACATCGAACATTCTCTTGTCTATACAGTTATTCCTCTCGCCTTCAAATACAATAAAACGTTCGGACGTTTATCTGCAAATTTACTGGCAGGATTATCTGCAAATATTTTAATTAAAGGAAAAATCAGCACGGAGGTAAAAAGCGGAAATGAAAGTGAATTGGAAAGAACAGGTGAAATTCATGGGTTGAAACCAGTTTATATTGCCGCTCTTGCGGGAATAGGTTTTGATTATGCTATTTTCAAAAACCTTTCGCTCACTTTTTCGCCAACCATCAATTTTGCTATAGATCCTATAAATAAAAATGTTCCCATCCGGTCTTACCCCGGAACAATAGATTTTCACTCAGGTGTAAAAATAAGATTTTGAGGTTTTAGCTCCAGAGCGGCTTTGATGAAGGTTTAGGACGAGCAAGGCTATACATTCTTAGATTCCAATTTCCCTGATAATGTTACGAAAAACCTGAAAGTTTCTTATTGTCATTGACTTCGCAAGACTACCATTTTTCCTTTATTCTGGAATACAACCGGCTTGTTCCCGAGAATCACATTAAGGGAAAGCAGTTAAGATCGCATTTGATAAATAAGCGGGTAAGATTAAAGGCGTTTTAATTTTTCAGATCATTTACCAAATGAGATCCCCCATGAGGATAAGTCAGTAATAAAGAAAACGCAAATGTTTTAAATTCTTCTTTATTATTGTTTTACTGATAAGAGAAGTGTAATAAATTACAAGCGGATCTGCGAACCTATTTCAAAAACTTTTTCAGAAGGCAAATTAAAATATTTTGATACACGGGCGGAATTTCGTCCCAAAAAATCAAATAAAGATTCCCGAAGAGGACTCATACCCGTGTCTTTTGTAATTACCACTGTTTCTCTTCCAAGGAAATAAGTTGCTTTTTTTAAATCAATAACTACCCCTTTTTCTTTTAATCGATAAATCGCTTTTGGAATATCAGTTGTATCCATATAACCATAATGAAGAATAAGAAGAGTTATACGATCATCAAGTGTGGTAATTTTAAAATGCTTTAAAAGATCTACATGTGGAACAGGATCAAATTGAACACTCAGGATGATAATTTTTTCATGGATCACTTTATTATGTTTCAAATTAAAAAACAGTGCGGGCGGCACAGCATGCGAATTCCTGGTTAAATAAATAGCAGTTCCATTTACAACAGATTGAGCTTTATCCTGATAATAAGTAAGAAATTTATTCAAAGGATCTGTTGTTTTGTTTATCTGAATAGCCATCATTCTTTTGCCTCTGTACCACGTGGTCATCATGAAATAAATTGTAGCAGCAACCAGCAGTGGAACCCATCCTCCTTCAGGAACTTTTATGATGTTAGCAAGAAAGAAAGATAAGTCAATAATAAGAAAGAATCCAACAATTGATACGCAAGCGAAAAGACTCCATTTCCAAACATTTCTCATAACCAGAAAAGAGAGTAATGTCGTAATAACCATTGTGGTACTCACTGCAACTCCATACGCTCCTGCTAGATTATCAGAAGTTTTAAAAAAACCAACAAGAGCGATCGTAGCGGCAAATAATATCCAGTTTAATTGCGGAATATAAATCTGGCCTCTTTCATCAGGTGAAGTATGTACTATCCGGAACCGCGCTACAAAACCTAATTGAATTGCCTGGTAAGTGAGACTAAAGGCTCCTGAAATTACAGCCTGTGAAGCAATAACTGTTGCCATAGTTGCCAATATTACCATTGGATATAATGACCAATGCGGTGCTAAATAGTAAAATGGGTTCAAGACTGCTTGCCTATTATTTAAAATTAAACCGCCCTGGCCAAAATAATTTATTACAAGACAAGGCAATACAAGATAAAACCAGGCTAAACGAATAGGTTTTCTGCTAAAGTGTCCGAGATCGGCATATAAAGCTTCGCCTCCGGTAACTGCTAAAAAAACCGCTCCTAAAATAACAAGACTATGAAGCCCATTCAAAAGGAAAAATTGTAAAGCATAGTAAGGGTTTAAGGCTTTTAAAACCTGCGGATATTTTATAATTGAATTTAAGCCGAGAAGGGCAAGGGATAAAAACCACAAAAGAATAACAGGCCCGAAAATCATTCCAACCTTGCTCGTCCCTTTGCTTTGAAAAAAAAACAATCCGAGCAGAATAATAAAAGTAATGGAAATAATAAATGGTTCGAAGAATGGTGTTGCAACATTCAATCCTTCCACCGCACTTAATACGGAAATAGCTGGAGTGATCATTCCATCTCCATAAAGTAAGGCCGAACCAAACAATCCCATAGAAAGAATCAGAAAATACTTTCTGTTTTTTTTCTTTGGAAGTACCAGTGCCATCAGAGCCAGAATTCCACCTTCCCCCTCATTATCTGCTCGTAAAATAATTACCAGGTATTTTAAACTTACCACAATAATCAAAGACCAAAAAATTAAAGATAAAATACCGAAGATATTTGGATCAGTTACCGCAATTCCATGTTCCCCAGTAAAACAAACTCTCAAAGCATACAGAGGGCTTGTTCCAATATCCCCAAACACAATTCCCAGAGCCCCAATAGTTACTTTTAATAAATTATTTGATCGCTTATCCATCTTACTCGTTGTTAGAAAAAAATCTTCTTCAAAAAATGGTAAAATTGATTAAAATAATTGAATAAGGAGAGAATTTCAGGATTTTCAGGAAAGCAGGAAAGCTGTCTCTCTATCCGTTCTGCAGTTATTTTTGCTCTGAACATTATTTTATGAGTTGTAATCTGCTGAATCACATTAAACATTTTACTTTTATCAAGGAAATCCATCATACCGAAAAATGTGAATACGATTGCAATTTTTCAAAAGATAGGACAAAGAATACTTTTATTTTTGGCAACGATTTTAATAATTTCATAAAGAAGTATATTAAACCCGGAAGATTTTTTTTCTACCGGCGAAGTGGCTAAAGCTGGTGATTTAACAAAGTTGAAAAATTAGGATTCCTAATTGATTTTATTTAACATTTATTACTAGCGGTATTTCTTCTGGTATTATGGTTTGCAAGTACCTGCTCAAAATTTAACCAGGTGTTGTTTATATTGCCCAGCTTGATTATTTTTGATCCAAGATTTCTATTTGTGAACACGAAAATGAAGAAGTATGGAAGAAACACCAATGTTGTTTCCAATAGCTCCCAGCGAATTTTGGAAACAAATCAGAGCTACCATTGAAGAAGTAGTTACTGAAAAATTAAGCCAGCAAAAAATCTCCCCACCCAACAACCATTTGCCGGAAAAAACTTTACTGAAACCATCAGATGTCTGTGAAATTTTCCAGGTTTCGAAACCGACACTTTATGAATGGCTAAAACAAAAAAGACTAAAAAGCTTTAAGATCATGTCACGAAGGTATTTTCTGCGTGCAGAGATTGAAGCTTTAATAAGTGAAAAGGGAAAGGCCATAACCTCAACAGGAATTAATCACCATTAAATCTGTAGACATGAACTGTGAACAAGCCAATCAAATTGACATGGTGGATTACCTGCATTCCATAGGTCATGAACCGTCAAAGATCAGAGGTAATGACTATTGGTATCACTCTCCTTTGAGAAATGAAAAAGAGCCGTCATTTAAAGTTAACCGAAACAAAAATGTATGGTATGATCATGGGCTGGGAAAAGGCGGATCCCTGGTTGATTTTGCAATTGAATATTATCATCCTACTGATATCAGAGAAGCACTACAAAAAATTTCTTTTTTTCAACGGCAAAAATATTTGCAAAACAATTTTAAAAGACCCCGGTTCCACTTGTACCAGGAAAGTATATTTAAAGAAACGGATACGAGAGAAACGGCGATAAGGATAATAGCTACAAAGCACCCCATAGAAGACCTCTGGCTTTGCCGCTATTTAAAGCAAAGAAAAATAGAAAAAAGTATTGCAGATAAATACTGTTATGAAGTGAATTTTACTAATGGTAGCAACGATAAAATATACATCGCTTTAGGATTTAAAAATAATGCAGGAGGATATGAATTGCGCAATGGATATTTCAAAGGAAGCAGTTCTCCAAAATACATTACTTATCAGGATAACGGCGCGAATAAGGTAAGCGTTTTCGAAGGCTTTTTTGATTTTATGAGCTATCAAACTATTCATCAAAGCCAACTGCAGGAACTGACAAATTTTCTCGTTTTAAATTCCCTTTCCTTCTTTGAAAGAAGCCTTCTTTTAATGGAAAAACATGAAAGTATTTATCTGTATTTAGACCAGGATGAAGCGGGCAGGAAAAATACAAAGCTCGCCTTAAAGAGATCGCCCAATTTTAAAGATGAAAGCAAACTTTACAAAGGCTATAAAGATTTAAATGACTGGTTGATAAATTTCGGAAAGTTGAAAATGCAAAAGAACAAAAGGCAGTCTGTGCATAGACACCTTTAAAAATCTTTCTTAGCAAGCGGTGTTTTTGTTGCACAAAAACCCAGCTTGCTTTTTCTCCCGTTGGTCGCAAAAGTAATTGTTGAGGAAAATGATAAGTGAAGAAACCATAACAAAACATTCCGGAGGCAGGCCAAAAAAGCCGGTTAAAAGAGACATTGTAAAGGGAGTAAGGTTTACTAAAGCGGAATACTATGTGGTAAAACAAAAAGCGGCAAAATCGGGAATTGGCATTTCTTTATTCATACGGCAAATGTCTATAAATGGAAAAGTACAACCATTGTTGAATGAGGAAGAAAGGCAATTTGTCAGGCAGTTAGTAGGCATGGCCAACAACTTAAATCAGCTTACAAAGAAAGGCCACCAGGAAGGATTTTTGACAGCAGTACTGATGTTTGAAAAATACAAAAATTCAATGGACGAACTGTTAGAAAAATTGACAAGATGATAAGTAAAGTGATCATAGGAAAAACATTTGCAGGAGCCTGCAGATACGTCTGCAAGGATCAAAAAAGAGCAGTGGTTTTGGATGCCGAAGGAGTCAGAGATTATGATTGGAAATTAATGTCCGTGGATTTTGAGAGACAGCACGAGTTAAGGCCTTCACTTCATAATGTCGTTTTTCACGGCATCTTAAGTTTCTATCCCGGAGAAAAAATTGAGGATAAAAAAATGATAGAAATAGCGCGCGAATATTTAGAAAGAATGAACATTTCAGACACGCAGTTTTCTATCACTAAGCACATTGATAAAGGCCATCCTCACCTGCATATTATTGCCAACCTTATCAACAATAAAGGTGAAACAATCAAAGATAATTGGATAGGCTTGAGAGGCAAAAAAGTTGCCCAAGAACTGACACTTAACTATGGATTAAAAGAAGCGATCTCAAAAGATTTATGTCTTACCCATTTGGAACGATTAAATGAGAAAGAAGCCAACCGGTATATTATTTACCAGGCGATTTTAGAAACGCTGCCCCATAGTAGAAGCCTTGACGATTTAAAAGAAAAATTAGCCAAAAAAAATATAGAAACATTATACAAATACAAGGGTCAAACAAAGGACTTGCAGGGCATTAGTTTTAAAATCGGGGATTTCAAATATAAGGGCAGTGAAATTGATAGAAAGTTTTCTGTAAAGAATCTTGAAAAAGCGATTTATAAGCAGGAATTAAATAGGTTGATTAAGCCGTCAATATCGCCTTCAAATTTAAATCGGAATACCAAAGAAAACATTGTCCGTGAAAATAAAAAATCATTAGGTAAGAACACTAATATTTTGCTACCCTTAATCAATGCAAAGGAAAATAACGAGGCAGTTCCTTATGAATGGAAATTGGGTAAAAAAAGGAAGAAAAAATCAAACCGGTTGAATTTATAACTTAAATAATTTGTGATGAGCGAGGTATTATTACAAACGATTGTAGAGAAGCTGGAAGCATTGGAAATTGCTTTATTAAAACAAAGCCAACCCGCTAAAGATGGAGAATTAAAGGCGTTAGCGGCGGTAATTAAATCAGTCCAATCTGAATTGATGGAGCTAAGTTCTGAATGTAAAACAAACACTGATTGTGTAACTAATCTTTCAAATAAAATAAATACTTTAAGGCTCAACTTTGCTGATCCTGAACAAACCCATTTTAAGCATATTCATCATTTTCATAAGCACATCTGGATCAGTCTCACCCTATTCATAATTTCTTTCTTACTCACTTATGGATGGATGAATTGCCACTTTGAAAAAAAGCAATTTGAAGCCAATGATATAAAGTATAGATTTTGGAAAGCAAATGGTAATGCCAGTCTATTAAAAATCATTTATCAAACCGATAGTATTTACAACCTTGGTAAGGACGATTTTACAAATAAGGTTCTCCGGAATGAACATCAAATTGCGGAGCAGGAGAAAATGCATCAGCTTGCTGGTGAAAAGAAAAAGTAATCTTAAATCTTAGATTTGAATGAAAACATCTAAATTTTACTCATTTTGTAAGTCTTTGAAAATAATTTACTAAAATATTTAGAAAAAATGTTTTACGGAATTCGGTTGTATTTACAAAATGCAGCTAACAAATTGACACTCAATAATCATTTAGTGCTGGCGAGGCCACTTAAGCTTAAATTAAAAACGTTTACAAACACTAAAAGCAATACAGATAATGTTTTTAGAACCGACGTTTATAGCGTTTCATCTACATTTTATTCTCATTTTTTGATTTACAGCTTGTTCTCCATCTTTTAAATCTTCGATTTAGAAACCTTGGTTTCCAAATCGAAGATTTTATAAAAGAAAAGCATTCGCTTTATTTTACAGTAGAAAAATTATACAAGGTATAGGTTTTATAAACCTGGCCCGGTTTCAAAACTGTTGATGGATAAGATGGTTCATTGGGAGAATCAGGAAAATGCTGTGTTTCCATTGCAAATGCTGTCCGATAATCATCCTTACTTCCGTCAGTCATAGTATTTTTACCAGCCATAAAATTGCCGGTGTAAAATTGCAAGCCTGGTTCCTGTGTATAGACGTTCATTACGATTCCTGATTTATCACCTGTAACGGTGGCTGCATGATTCAAACCGTCGACCTTTGTTCCATTTAAAACAAAATTATGATCATAGCCACTGCCATTTTTCAATTGCTGGTTATCATCATTGATATGTGCCCCGATAGTTGTAGGGGTTGTAAAATCGAAAGGCGTTCCTTTAACCGTAGCGATAGGACCTAATGGAATCGAACCTCGATCTATCGGGTTATATTTATCAGCATAAATCTGCACAGTATGATTTAAGATGGTTCCGCTGCCTTCTCCATTTAAATTGACGTAAGCGTGATTGGTTAAATTAACCACTGTTGTTTTATCAGTCGTAGCTTCGTACTCACATTTCAAACTATTATCTCCTGTGAGTGAATAAGTGACTTTTACATTCAGGTTTCCAGGAAAACCTTCTTCACCGTCTTTCGACAAATAAGTAAACTGAATTGTGGAGTCATTTAATTTATTAGCGTCCCATACTACATCCTCGAAACCTTTTTTGCCACCATGCAATGTGTTCATTCCATTGTTCACTGATAGCTGGTATTGTTTGCCATCTAATGTAAATTTCCCTTTTGCGATGCGGTTTCCATAACGCCCAATGGTTGCGCCATAATAACGATCGGGAGATTTTTTATATTCTTCAACACTGTTCAAACCAACAACAACGTCTGTCATTTTTCCATTTTTATCTGGCACCAAAAGGCTCACAAGCCTGCCCCCATAATTGGTAAAAGCGGCTTCCATTCCGTTATGATTTTTCAAAACATACAGGTCCGTTTGTTTTCCGTCAATAGTGGTTTCAAAATTCTTCTTATCAGGAATTAAACTGCTGCCAGTATCAACGGTAGTAACTTTTGAAACTGCTGAAGAATCAGTTGTCGTTTCCGCATTTGAACTGGAATTGCAGGATGTGATTAATCCAAAAGCAAGGGCTGTTGCCATTATTGAAATGGTTTTTTGTTTCATTTGTTTTATTTTTTGTTGAATAAAGTTTATCATTTTTTGTTAGAAAATAATTTTCCAAGCGTGCTCGAATTTCTATAATCGCTGCCTGCCAATCAAACTTTTTCTGTTTTGATTTTTCCCACTAATCATTGCATTTTTTTCGTCACCTTTTCTGCTGCTGATGCAATTGGACCATTAGGCATTTTATAAAGCGATTGCAGTAATAAAGAAAATTCATCGAATCATAAAAATAACGCTAAATGTTTTCATCGACTGCATTGATCCTTTCTTGTAAACATTGCATTGCGCCTTTATTACCTTAGCAAAAGTAATAAAGAGGAAGATGGTAAAAAATATTTTTGTCTGATGAAGTTTAATCACAATATGCCCGTATTTCTATAATGCAAACAATTAAAAGATCCGCGCCGGCTTGAAGTAAGAATTATTGAAAAATTGCTTTCAGCAAATTACTTGATTGTTGCTGTTGCACCAAACTTAGTTACAGAATAGATGAGCAACGAGAGGAAACGAATCTTTTCTATGTCAACAGGCGGAAAGTTCAATTGACAATTTCGCAATCACGCTTCCAACTCACTTATTCAATTTTACATCCAGCAACTTCATAAAATACCCCCCTACCACGCTTCTGGCCTGGAAGCCAACTTGCTTTCCGTTGGTTGTTTCGTACCAATCGCTCATAGGAACACGAGTAGGTGTTTCCTGTGTATATTTAAAAACCGGGGCAATCAATGCATCAAAATTTTGCCGATTATCTGCAAGGGTCGCAGTCCACGTGATCCAATCACTCTTTGTATAAGTCTTACGGCTATCGAGCGGCAAACCAAATTCATTTTGCTTGGTGAGATAAAATTTTATTTCCTTTTCATAAACTTCTTTCGGAAATAAATTCAGATCCAAAACTTTATCCCAAACCATATTATATTTCTGGCTCCAGCTATCTGTTTTATCAAAAGTCAAAGCAAAATGATCGCCTAAATCATCGTAAACTATCCAACGTTTTGCCATGTTTTTAGCGGTGTCAGTATATTTTTCTGCAACATCCTCCATACCTGACATTTTAGCCATCATGTCATAACTGCCAATTGCTTCTATCGCTTTTACTGAAAGATTCGCATTGCGTGCAAGGTGGCCGGCAAAGTCATCTGTGCTCAATTGATTGGCCGGATCAAAACCATTTTCCATCAAATAGTTTGTCCAGGTGGTTAAAGTTTTCCAATGCTTTTTTGCATAATCTGCGTTGCCTTCAACCTTAGAAATAGCTGCAGTAAGAATTACCATATTTCCAGACTCTTCCACAGGCATTCCTTCTCCGTAAGTTTGTCCATTGGCAATCGGATAAGTTCCCAGATCATGTGCTGCAAAAGGATGTTTCCATTGACCACTTTCACTATAATAAAAAATTCCGTTCAGCATTCCCTTCAACAGTTCAGGATTGTAACACAGATACAGAGGCGACGATGGATAAGTTACATCCACAGTATTGATAGAACCGTTGCTGAAATTTTCTTTTGATAAAAATAAAATTTCTCCCTTCGGGCTTTGCAATAATTTATGAGCAGCAATACTTTGACGATAAGCAATGATGCAAATATCTGCATACTTTTTTCCTCCAGCATTCACCAAATCATTATAAACTTTCTTATTCCAATCATCACATCGTTGCATCACTTTTTTGTAATCTGTCGCTGCTTTTGACAATTGTTTTTCTATTGTTTGATCGCCGTTCCTGTTCCACCACGGACGTAGATTCTGATGAAAAAATTGAACCGAATAAATGTCATCATAGCCCAATAAAAAATATTGCTCTTTTGCCTGCGCTCCAACTTTCCCTAAATCAATTGTTGTATTTAAAAAAAGATTTTTACCGGAAGTGGCAGTTGTATTTTCTTTTTTGGAAATGAAAGATGCCTCTGACTGAGATGCAGTGCTGACGTATTGTGTAGCCTTTGCAGAGGCCGGAACTGCCACATACATATAGCCCCAATCAATGCGCACATCGTCTCCTTTTTTCTGTAGTACCGGTTGTTCTTTTGTTCCTGCTTTTAAAATATTTAATTGAGATGAATTATACTTTGTAGTCACCACTTCTTCGGCTGCGGTATTTACAGCAATATCAGTAGAAGCGCCAAAATACAACTGCACATTGTGTGTTTTATCATCATTCGCTTTTACAGAATAAGTAACGTAAGAAACCGGCCTTGAAAGAAGATCCAAATCTTTCAAAAGCAAAGGAGAAGTAAAAGTTATGGTTGCATCAATCGGCCCACAATTAAAATCATAAATCGTTTGAGTTGCATTCATGGTAAGATTTTTCTGTTCTGCTTTTATTTCAGACGGATTTTTTTTCATTTGGGGTTCTGACACAATTCCCGCATCCAGGAATGCGCCACCAGCTGTATTCGCAATATGAATGGCAAGTACATTTTTTCCTTTTTTTAAATTCAATTTTTGTGCGTCTAATGGGATATATTCGTATTTATGAATCCAGCCTGTATGCTGATACACTTGCTGTCCGTTCACGTAAACTTCAATGTTATCATCATGTATCAACTTTAGAGAAAGTTTATTAAAATTGGTTTTATCCAAATTAAATGTTCTCCTCATCCAAAGATCATGAGTGTCCCATAAAGTGCCCTGCTTTCTTTTGTTACTAGTAAATGGAGCCTGCCCTGATTTCCAGTCAGCATCTTTGAAAGAAATATCCTGCCATCCACTTTTTGGCTCTGTTTCAATATATTTTACTGAATAATTTTGTTCATCGCTTGTTGCCAGGATAGTGTTATAAATTTTACCTTCACTTCCAATAACGCGATAAGTTTTACCATCTACTTTTATCAGTCCGATCATCGGCTGATCAGCGCCAGTCCAGTGTTTTGTAGGAGCAGCATTTAAAGTATCGGTCATCGACCAGATACTGAAATAAGGATCATGGGTGATAAGTGGATATGCAGGCGCTTTATGAACCTGCGCGAATGAAAAGGAGGAAAATAAAACAAAAATATAAACGGTGATTAGGCGATAAATCTTCATCATGTAGTTACTTTATTCGTTTGTTAATGAGGTTTATTCGAAAATAAGATTCCGGGTTATTTATTCATTTACTATCAATGATAGCTAGCCACAACGAAGCTTTTGGTTCTTTACCATCGATGTATCCGACGCATAGACCAGTTTTGTTTTACTTGTTCGTTTTCATTGTCTGTCCTTTGCTGAGGGATTGGGTTTGAGCCTTCACCACCGGAAAAGCCGATATCCTCAACCTTGCCGCTCCCATCGGTATCAATTCTATTGTTTCTTCTTTGGTATTCACTGCCACCGGACTTTCTGGTAAAACTCCACAAAGCCCATACTTATCTATCGTCCACCATGGAATTAATTTCCCTTTTGCTTTTATCTCTATCGGTACATCTTTTTGGTCAAAAGGAAAATTACTTTCCGGCCACGGTTTTTTAATAATTTGAAATTGTTCTGATAGCGGTTTATCATTCAATGCGAGTCCATAATTCCACATGCTGGCAGGATAAATATTATACGCAGGCCATTTGCTTTGATCTGCATCAGGCTGCCATTTAGAATCACCAATTGCGGATGCTTTACTATCTACTTTTTGATAATATTCCTTAATTTTTAAAGAAAAAGTAAGCGGGCCGTAATTCACACTTACACTGTTTTTATTTTCTGTCCATAATTTTAAAGCGAGTTCCATCGGCAAAGTCAGTTCAATTAAATCGCCTTGTTTCCATTTATTTTCCAAACGGATGTATGAACTTGGTGCTGCATCCACATTTACCGGATTTCCATTGATCGTTACTTTTGGATCCTTGCACCAACGGGGAACACGGAGGTATAATGGAAAACTTACCGGAGAAGAAGTACTTACTTCTATTTTAATATTTTCATCAAAGGGATAATGTGTGGTTTGTTTTAGGGTAACAGTTTTGCCTTTTACATTTCCGACTTTCGCAGTTACTTCACTACTGTTGTACATCATCGCGGCGATACCATTATCAGGAGTAGCCATCCACAAATGTTCTTCATAATAAGGCCAGCCCTGCGAATGATTGTGCTGGCAACAGCGGCTGCTGAAAGGATTCATAGTTAAAAAAGGACCTGAGTTTTCTATTCCGGGAGAATGATTTTTACTATCACTTACCACCATATTTGGAGCCGTGAGATAACGCAATCCTCTAAAGTCAGGCATGACTGCGGCAGGATAAGTGTTGAAAGCAACATTTTCACAGTTATCTGCCCACATTGGATCCCCTGTTATTCCACTTAATATTTCATCACTGGCCATTTGCTCTACCATGCCGCAGGTTTCAACTGCCTGACGCGGATCTGTATAACCTTTCCGTGCATCTTCATCCGCTCCAAACATGCCACCCGGAACTTGTCCATAAATATTTCTGACAAGATGAAAATCATTGTAAGTCGCTTGCAACAAGCTGCTGTCTTTTGTTTGCATGTAGTAAGTGGCTGGCTCACGAAAACTTTGTGCTATATTCACATTATGCCAGTTCGGTAAATTATTTTTCTGCGCCCAATCGGCAGTATTTCTGAAAATTTTTGTACCCAAATCGAACAAAGATTTTTCACCAGTATGATCATATAACCAATAAATGCTGTAGAGATTATCGCCTCCGCGGCTGTTTTCCCAATAGGTTCTTAAAAGAATACTATCCGGCACCGTTGATTGCCAGTGAAAATATTTCGTCATGAATGGGATAACGCGCGAATCATTGCTGTATTCATAATAAGACTGAAGGCAAAAAAGCATGATCATATTCGGCCACAGATCCGGAACCTTTACAATTTGATTTTCTTTATTTCTTACTACCTCTCCCGATCCAAAATAACCATCAGGCCGCTGGCTTTGAAATACTTTTTCCAGCCACGATTTTGTTTCCTTGATAATTGATTGATCGTTCAAAATATAACCCATATCGCCATAGCCTTTCAACCAATAAGGCACTTCTTCCCAACCATGATCACCTTTGCCGGTGCCGCTATACCAGGCATTGTTTTTCTTTTCAAGCCATGCACTTATTTCTCCCAATTTTCCCGTTAATCCGTCTCTCTGCAATTCGAGATATTTTAAAATCCATCCTTCCGGTTTGATAGCGCCAACAGGAAGTTTAATAAAAACCAATGGCTGTAAAGGTTTTTTATTGCTTACATAATATGAATTGGTGGCACTTGTAGAAGGCCGCTCAACAACCGTTGCTTTTAAATCCTTCTGCGCATTTGCATTTTTAAAACAGAATATTGAACTGAATGAAATCGCAGCAAACCAACAAATATTCAAGATTCTTATTTTCATACTTCTAATGTTTTTTCTTATTTCAAATTTACCATTATCAGAAGGTTAGATAACTACTTTTGATATTGAAAAAAGAAAAATTTAAAGATGATGATAAACTGCGTTCACGCTTGGTTACTAACTTGCTCACACGTCAGGCAATTTATACCCGTTGTGATATTGCTTCATAAAATATTCTTTGTTTATCTCTTCATTGGTAAATTGTCTTTTCGCAGCATCCCATTCTAATTTTTTTCCACTGCGGTAGGCGATATTCCCCATTTGTGCAACAGTCGCTACATGTGCAGCTGCCTGAACAGGGCAATGAAGCTCTTCCAGCTTTCGTGATTTTACCACACTGACAAAGTTCTCCCAGTGTTTATCAACACCATTATCAATTGAGGCAGCAAAAGCTTTGCTTACTTTATTTTTACTTTGTTTTTCTTCAATTACCTCCCAACCACCTCTATTCAAAATGAGCGTTCCATTGTTGCCAATATAGGCTATACCGTGGTCGCGATTATAAGGGCCATTATCAATTCCCATCGCGGAATCCCAAACCATATTGAAGCCATCAAACTCATAAAGGGTGGTAAGTGTGTCAGGAGTTTCTTCATATAATTCAGGATAAGCAAAACGGCCGCCTAACGCTGAAATAGATTTTGGAGTAGGAGACTTCATTCCCATCAATCCGTAATCCAATAAATGTACGCCCCAGTCTGTCATTAAGCCGCCGGCGTAATCCCAAAACCAACGAAAATTAAAATGAAACCGACTTGAGTTAAATGCTCTCAACCGAGCAGGCCCTAGCCACATTTTATAATCAACGCCTATTGGCGCTGCGGTATCAGGAACCACAGGTCCGGGCTTCATCCAACCCTGGTAACACCACACTTTCACGGTTCTGATATTTCCGAGCACCCCACTTTGCACATAATCCACTGCATCTTTAAAATGCTGCTGACTACGTTGCCACTGCCCCACCTGCACAACTTTATTATACCGCTGCTGAGCGCGAACCATCGCCCTGCATTCGCCAATCGAATTTCCAACCGGTTTTTCGCAATACACATCTTTTCCTGCAGCACATGCATCCATCATAATTAATGCATGCCAGTGATCAGGAGTTCCAATAACTACCGCATCTACATCTTTATTATCAAGCAACTTCCGGTAATCTGTATACCGAACTATTTTTGATGTATCTACATTTTTTTTTGAAAGTTCACCTAGTCGCCGATCGATCACATTTTTGTCAACATCACAGATAGCGACAAGGTTTACACCAGGAATTTTAAGCGCCGATGTTACATCTGCCCAGCCCATTCCATTTACCCCAATGGCTCCAATATTTAACTGATCACTAGGCGCAACAGAATTTTTGAAAATAGCAAAAGCCTTATTACCATAAGAAGAAGCTAATAAAGTGCCTCCGGCAATGATTGCGGAATTTTGTAAAAATTTTCTTCGTGAAGTCATTGTGTTTTATTTTTTATTGAAGAAGAAAGAAAGCCCGAGTATTATTTGATAAATATAAACGTTTTCACAGAGAATAATTTCGTTTGTAAGTCAATGTTATACTTATGTTTTTTTACAAACAGAATGAAAAAATGAAATATTTAAAATAAGTTGCTTTACTGTTTTCTCTTTAAGAATATAGGGCCAGTTTGTAACTCCTTACCGCCTCTTTATAAAACCTATCCATACAATTCAAAATGAACGGATGTTCTATCATAGCCAAGATCAGCAATTTTTTTTCTCGCATCATCAATCATAAATTTCCATCCGCATAAATAAAAAGATGCGGGTTTTAAATCTTGAATAATTTCGCATGCCCGGTTGTTTTTTTTGCAAATTTCTTCATACAAATTATGAACATAACCGGTTGGCCCGTCCCAGTTTTCCCGGCTAAGCGTTGGCATAAAATGGAAATTACTTAAACTATTTTCCAGCGCTTTCATTTCATGATAATACAACAAGTCTTTCCGGGTGCGGCACCCATAAATCAAGTATAAATCTTTGTGTGGAATGTCATTTAATCTTATGTAATTCAACATACTTCTGAAGGGCGCGATGCCGGTTCCGGTACAAATAAAAAATAAGTCTTTCTCAATATTTTCTGGTAAAGTGAAAACGCCTTGCGGCCCGCGAACAGAAAGTTCAGAAGCAAGTTTCACTTCATTAAAAAGATAAGTTGAACCGGCTCCTCCTTCCAATAGAACAATCAGTAATTCAAATACATTGGTTCCGTCAGGCCAACTTGCAATAGAATAACTGCGCCATCTTTTATTTTTTTGCTCATGAATTGGAAGATCAAGGGTTACAAATTGACCTGCCTTAAAATCAAAAGTTTCCAATTCTTTTATTTGAATAAAAAATCGTCTGGTATTGTAGGTTTCATCTTGAATGCGAATAACAGTTCCGGTGCGCCAGGGTGCTAATGACATGCAGAATTTTTAGGTAAAATACAAATGATATTCTGAATGTAAAATTAAAATATAAAAAGATGTTATAAAAAGGTAAGCGCTTGGTTTCATTTTACATAAAAAAATCAAAATGCTACCTTTGCTTTCTTTTAGAAAAAGAATGATGGATGAATCTTGATGTGTTGATGGATAGTTACTCGAATGATCCCCGCATTTTTAAAATTGCGGATAAGATTGTTTTGCCCGATCCTGAATCCATCCATCTTTCAGGCCTTCATGGAAGCGCTTCCCAATTTATATTTTCCGCGGTTTTCAATCACAAAATTACAGCTCAACTCAATCATATTGTTATTTTAAGAGACGCAGAAGAAGCAGCTTATTTTCATAACACTATTGAAAATATTACCAACGCTTTAGATGTTTTTTATTTCCCATCGTCTTTTAAAAATAAAAAGAATTTTCATCAGCTAAACAGCAGCCATGTGATGCTGAGAACAGAAGCATTGACGAAATTGAGTGCAGGCGGAAACAGGAAAGTTATTGTTACTTATCCCGAAGCCCTTTTTGAAAAAGTTGTATTGTCAAAAACACTTTCGCAAAATATCATTTCTTTTAAACAAGGCGAAACAATAAAAATGAATGAGCTCTTGCAGCGATTTGTAGATCATGGTTTCATAAGAACCGATTTTGTATATGAACCGGGGCAATTTGCAGTGCGTGGTGGTATTCTTGACATTTATTCTTACGGAAATGAAAAGCCTTACCGCATAGAATTATTTGGAAACGAAATTGATAGCATCCGGTTGTTTGAGCCGGAAACACAATTGAGTGAGCGGAAACTTATGCAGGTAAATATTATTCCAAATGTAGAAACTCAATTTGCAAGCGGAGAAAAAGTTTCACTCTTCAGTTTTTTACCTGAAAATACTGTCGTGTGGTGCCAGGATTGGGAATTTATAAAGCAGATTATTCAGCAGCAGCAGGAAGATTTGGAAGATGCTCTTCAAATTGAACAAACCACCAATAAAAAGCTGCCGACGCAAAATGAAGAAGAAGAACTGAATGAAGTAAGAGATATTTCTAAAGAAGATTTCGTGTGTGCATCGCTGTTAGAAGAGCAAATTCAACAAAAGCATATTATAGAATTTGGAAATAAAAAATATTTTTCCAAAGAAAATGAAATTCATTTTTCAATTGAACAACAACCGGCTTTTAACAGGCAATTCAAATTACTGATTGAAAATTTAAAATCACTAGAAACAAAAAAATACAACATCTTCATCTTTGCTGAAAACCCGAAACAATTAGAAAGATTGCATTCGATATTTACCGATCAGAATACAGAAATAAAATTTGTTCCAATCCCCGTTTCGATTCATGAAGGCTTTATTGATAACGATTTAAAAATTGTTTGTTATACCGATCATGAAATTTTTCAGCGTTATCATAAGTATAGGGTGAAGCAAGCCTTCAGCAAAAACAAAGCTTTGACATTAAAGATGCTTCGCGAGTTGCAGCCAGGTGATTATGTCACTCATATCGATCATGGAGTAGGCGTCTTCAGTGGGTTGCAGAAGATTCAGACTAATGGCGTAATGCAGGAAGCGGTGCGAATTATTTATAAAGACAAAGATCTTTTGTATGTAAATATTTCTTCTCTTCACAAAATAAGCAAGTATAGTGGCAAGGAAGGAACGGTTCCAAAAATGAATAAATTAGGAAGTGATGTTTGGAATAAATTAAAAGATAAAACCAAGAAACAGGTAAAAGATATTGCTACTGATCTCATTAAATTATATGCTGAAAGAAAGAGTCACAAAGGCTTTGCGCATTCGCGTGATAATTATATGCAAACAGAACTTGAATCTTCTTTTCTTTACGAGGATACTCCCGATCAAAGCAAAGCGGTGTCTGATGTAAAATCAGATATGGAAAAAGAATCACCAATGGACAGGCTGGTTTGCGGGGACGTTGGATTTGGCAAAACTGAAGTGGCTATCCGTGCAGCGTTTAAAAGCAATCTTGATGGCAAGCAGGCTGCTGTATTGGTTCCTACAACAATTCTCGCATACCAGCATTACAAAACTTTCAGTGAACGATTAAGTGATTTCCCTGTCAATGTTGATTATATTAACAGGTTTAAAACAGCCAAACAAAAGAAAGAAACTTTAAAAAAATTACAGGAAGGAAAAATAGATATTATCATAGGTACTCACGCCCTGCTAAGTAAAGATGTAAAGTTTAAAGACCTGGGTTTGATGGTTATTGATGAAGAGCAAAAGTTTGGTGTAGCGGCAAAAGAAAAATTAAAACAACTTCGGACAACAGTAGATTCTTTGACACTAACGGCAACGCCTATCCCAAGAACTTTGCAATTTAGTTTGATGGGCGCGCGTGATCTTAGCATCATCAATACGCCCCCACCAAATCGCCAGCCGATACAAACTGAAGTACATGTTTTTAACCAGGATTTTATTCGCGATGCAATTTATTATGAAGTGGAAAGGGGCGGACAAGTTTTTTTTATTCATAACCGTGTTCATGGCTTACTTGAAATGAAAACGTTGATCCAGGGATTGTGTCCGGATCTTAGTATCGCTTACGCCCATGGACAATTGGAAGGTGGAAAATTAGAAGAAACGATTCTTGATTTTATTGATCACAAATATGACGTACTGATTTGCACGAATATCATTGAAAGCGGAGTAGATATTCCAAATGTAAATACCATTATTATCAATAATGCACATCATTTTGGCTTAAGTGATTTGCACCAGCTGCGAGGCAGGGTAGGAAGAAGTAATAAAAAAGCCTTTTGTTATTTACTGTCTCCGCCAATGAGTACTTTAACAACTGATAGCCGAAAACGTTTAACTACTTTGGAACAATACAGCGACCTTGGAAGCGGTTTCCAGATTGCAATGCGCGACCTGGATATCCGGGGCGCGGGGAACATGCTTGGTGGCGAACAAAGCGGATTTATTGCAGAAATTGGTTTCGAAATGTATCAAAAGATTTTAGATGAAGCAATTCGTGAACTAAAAAGGAATGAGTTTAGAGAAGTTTTTAAAGAAGAAATTCAAAAGCAGGAGGATTACGTTTCCGATTGCACCATTGATACTGATCTTGAAATTTTAATTCCTGATAATTATGTAGAATGTATTACGGAAAGATTGAGCCTTTATTCAAGGTTGGACAATTGTGAAAATGAAAAAGAAATGGAAGATTTGCATAAAGAAATGATTGACCGCTTTGGTCCAATTCCGCCCCAGGTAGAAGATCTTTTTACCATCGTTCGTTGCCGTAAAATCGCTGTTGAACTGGGTTTTGAAAAAATGATTTTAAAAAATGAAAGCCTCAAGTGCTTCTTTGTAGGCAATCCCGAATCACCTTATTTTACAAGCAAAACTTTCGAAAGAATTTTAAATTTTATTCAAACGAAAACGAATAAAGCAAAACTAAAGCAGGTTGGCAAAAATGGAATTTTGGTCGTACAGGATATTTCAAGTATGAAAGATTTGTATAGATTTTTAAAACAAATGGAAGCGAATCTGGCAGTAGAAGAAGTTATTATTTAAATTCGTATGTGCATTACTGTTATTAATGCTATGCGCTTTCATTTATTGCGTTCTGAATGCTTTCGCTCAATATTTCATAATTTGTATATCCTTCGGCAACCTTATAAAATTTTGTTTCTTTTAATTGAATGAATACAGCAGGGAAGCCGGTTACATTCAATTGGCGGCAAAAATCAAATTCATCATATGCCTGTTCTTTGTATTTTTCATCATCAAGTTTTTCATAAAACTCTTTTGCAGGAATATTATATTTATCCAACAACAAACGATATGCTTCGTCGTCTGTTAGATCACGGCCTTCAAAGTGAAGGGCATATTGTAAATCTGCTGCAAAACTGATTTGTTTATCAGGAAAATAATCTTTAAAAACACATAATGCAATTGCTGGTTTTTCTGAATTTGGAAACCAATCACTTGCCTCAGGATGCTTAATATGCCAAAGGTAATCTTCACCAAATTTTACACCTGTAACTTCTTCTACACGCGGATAGGCGCTTTCAATATATTTGGCTGTCGCTCTGATGGCTACTGGCTTTTCAGGCAATATCATTCCTCCTGAAAGCACTTCAAAATCTAATCTATTTTTATATTCCGAATTGATTTTTTTAATTACTTCACTAAAGCCGTAACACCAGCCGCAATAAGCATCATAGCAATATATTAAAGTTCTCATTTTTAAATATTTTACTTTTTCCCCTTTTTATTTAATTAGTATCCTGTTTGAATTGACCCATTTACATCTTCTCAAAAATATTTGAAAAACAAAGGTAGCTTGTAGCTATAAATGCAGGCGAATTTACAAACAGCAAAGCCACCTGATGCAAAGGTGGCTTTGAAAATTTAAAAACAACTATTTATCAGGATAAACTATAGCCACCTGAAAAACCTGCAAGTTCCAGGCTTCTTTTTTTCAGTTTTACAATGTCCAGAGATTCAATGATCGGGTCAGCAGTAAGGATCAGAGAGACACTATTTTTCTTCCACCAATCACTTTGCTGAAGCTTTTCAAAATGAATTATTCCAACCAGGTAATTAATTTGTTCGTTTGAATGCCATTCTTCAATGCTTTCAAAATCGTCTTTATGAATGTGGCTCCAATCAGTAAAGCCCACGTAAGTTTTTACAAAAAAATCATTAGTGATTTCATTTGGCTGATGATGATACAATTTTTTGTATTCATATTTATAGTCGTAGCGCAATGCAGATATATCGCTCAAAACAGCCGAAGCGGTTGGCAAGCTTCCGGCGCCTTTTCCATAAAAAAATTGTTTGTCAGCAAAAGAGCTTTCGATCACAACGCCGTTATATTCATTTTTAATAAAAGCAAGCTGGTCGTCTTTTTTTACAAATTGAGGTAGTACAAAAGCGGCGACTTTTCCATTCTTTAATTTTTTTGCCGAAGCAACCAGTTTGATCACACAATCTTTTTTCTCTGCTTGCAGCGCGTCTTCGGAAGTAATGCTTTGAATTCCGGTGAAATTAATTTCATCTTTTGAAGGCAAGATCCCATACGCGTGAGTGAGTAAAAATTTCCATTTGTTCAATGCATCAAAACCTTCTACATCCAATACCGGATTGCTTTCTGCAAAACCCAATTGCTGCGCCTGTAGCAGTGCATTTTTGAAA